>Ga0310342_100000025_pt1 | contig 73783 bp, 68 predicted proteins | sample S15DNA20500_MG_FD_206155 | JGI IMG/M metagenome (GOLD analysis project Ga0310342, IMG submission 206155) | Marine microbial communities from station ALOHA, North Pacific Subtropical Gyre - S1503-DNA-20-500_MG | ecosystem: Environmental > Aquatic > Marine > Oceanic | place: Pacific Ocean: North... | reverse complement strand
GGGGGGTCCTGGACCCCGGCCACCGAGACCGAACCGGGCTACGGAGCCGCTGAGAGGGCTTGCTCCCGCTGAGGTGTGGTAACATCGTTGCCGTTTTTATTTATGCGCTGGGGAAAAGAGCATGCGGGAGTCAGTCAGTGAGTTGATGCAGCGGTTCCGTCTGGAGCCGTTGGAGGACAATCTGTTCCGGGGGCTCAGCGAGGCCAACGGGCAGAGCAGCATTTTTGGCGGTCTGGTGGCCGGTCAGGCGCTGTTGGCGGCCTCCATGACGGTGCCGGAGGACCGTCCGGTGCATTCCTTGCACGCCTATTTCCTGCGCCCCGGCGACATCCGCAAGCCGGTGGTGTACGACGTGGACCGGATCCGCGACGGCAAGAGCTTCACCACCCGGCGGGTCAACGCTATCCAGCACGGTCGTCCCATTTTTAGCCTGTCCACGTCGTTCCAGGTGGAAGAGGAGGGTGGCCGCCACCAGGCGCCGATGCCGGACGTGCCGGCGCCGGAGGATCTGGAGAGCGACGAGAGCGCGCGGCTGCGGGTGGCCGACCGGATTCCCGAGCAGTTCCGCGCCGCGTTTTTGCGCGAGCGGCCGGTGGAGTTCCGTCCGGTGATGCCGCGCGACGTGTTCGCGCCGGAGTCCCGCGAGCCGCTCAAGCAATTCTGGTTCCGGGTGCCGGACGCCATCGAGGCGGACCGCATGACCCATAAGGCCTTGCTGACCTATTGTTCGGATTTCGGCTTCATGGGCACCGCCATGCAGCCCCATGGCATGACGTTCTGGCAGAGCAACGTGCAGTGCGCCAGCCTGGACCACGCCATGTGGTTCTACGACGACCTGCGCGTCGACGACTGGCTGCTCTATCACTGCGAGAGCCCCGGGGCCGCCGGCGCGCGCGGCCTGACGTTCGGCCATATCTACCGCCGCGACGGCACCCTGGTGGCTTCCGTGGCCCAGGAGGGCCTGATGCGCCTGCGTCCCGGCGACGACCCGGTTTAGGAGCCCTGGATGCGGCGCGTTTTTGGCGCTATCATGCGCGCCCCCATGACCGCCAACCCAACCGATGAGGGGCGCACCTGTGAATAAACTGGAAGACCACTTCGGACGCTGGAAAAACCGCGAAGAAATCGCAGAGGCCATGATCCCGATGATCGGCCGTCTCTACCGCGAGAAGAACGTGACCACCACCGTGTACAGCCGGTCCCTGGTCAACAATTCCGTGATCCAGATCCTCAAGACCCATCGCTTCGTCAAGCAGATCGAGGATTCCGAGCTGTTCGAGAGCGGTCTTTCCGTGGTCGATTCCTTCCCGATCCTGCAGGAAGTCACCAAGCTGGATCTGGGCCCGTGCCGCCTGGACATCGGCAAGCTGGCGGTGGAGTACAAGAAGGACAGCCGTGGCCTGTCCGTCGAGGACTACGTCCGTGAAGAGCTGGGCGAAGCGGTCAACGACAAGGTCGACCTGCCCGGTGAAACCGACGTGGTGCTGTACGGCTTCGGTCGTATCGGCCGCCTGCTGGCCCGCCTGCTGATCGAGAAGACCGGCTCCGGCGACGGTCTGCGCCTTAAGGCCGTGGTGGTCCGCGAGACCGGCAAGGGCGATCTGCAGAAGCGCGCCAGCCTGCTGCGCCGCGACTCCGTGCACGGCCCGTTCGCCGGCACCATCGCCGTGGACGAGGAAGACAACGCGATCATCGCCAACGGCAACTACATCAAGATCATTTACGCGAATGATCCGTCGGCGATCGATTACACCGAATACGGTATCAAGGACGCGCTGCTGGTGGACAACACCGGTAAATGGCGCGACCGCGAGGGTCTGTCCCAGCACCTGAAGTGCCCGGGCGTCAGCAAGGCGATCCTCACCGCCCCGGGCAAGGGCGATATCAAGAACATCGTCCCCGGCGTCAACCACGGCATGGTCGAGGACAGCGACACCATCCTGTCCCTGGCGAGCTGCACCACCAACGCCATCGTGCCGCCGCTCAAGGCGCTCAGTGACAAGTTCGGCATTGAGTACGGCCACGTGGAGACGGTGCACTCCTACACCAACGACCAGAACCTGCTGGATAACTTCCACAAGGGTCCGCGCCGGGGCCGCGCCGCGCCGCTCAACATGGTACTGACCGAGACCGGGGCCGCCACGGCCGCCGCCAAGGCGCTGCCGGAGCTGGGCGGCAAGCTCAGCGGCAACTCCATCCGGGTGCCGACCCCGGACGTCTCCATGGCGATTCTCAATCTCACCCTGGAGAAAGAGACCACGCTGGACGAGCTCAACGATTACCTGCGCTGGGTGAGCCTGCATTCGCCGCTGCAGCGGCAGCTGGACTTTATCCGCAGTCCGGACGCGGTATCCACGGATTTCGTGGGCTCCCGGCACGCGTCGGTGGTGGACGCCGAGGCCACCATCGTCAACGGCCGCCATTGCGTGCTCTATGTCTGGTACGACAATGAGTTCGGCTACAGCTGCCAGGTGGTACGCCTTCTGCAGCAACTGTCCGGGGTCGAATACCCGATTTACCCCAAGGATTGAGCCGTCAGCCAAGGAAAAGCCCGCCATCGCGGGCTTTTTTTCGGCTGGGATATCCCCCGCCAGGGGGCTAATCCCACACGGTCAGTCCTGGCATCCGAACCACTCGGTCATTATAATGGCGCCGCCTTCCCACCTCCGCCTCCATCGCGGCCATCCGGGGAAAGCACCGCTTGACTTCAGAACACGCAACGTGGGCGAGACACTATGATCAAAATCAAGAAGGGGCTTGACCTGCCCATCGCTGGCGCGCCACGCCAGGCGATTGAGGAGGGTCATCAGGTCCGTTCTGTCGCCGTGCTCGGCGGCGACTACATGGGGATGAAGCCGACCATGGAGGTCCGCGAAGGCGACACGGTCAAGAAGGGCCAGCTGCTCTTCACGGATAAAAAGACCGATGGCGTGAAATACACCGCTCCCGCCGCCGGTAAGGTGGTGGCGATCAACCGCGGCCACAAGCGCGTGCTGCAGTCGGTGGTGATCGAGGTGGCGGACCAGGAAGACGAGGTCGAATTCGACGCCCACGAGGCCGCCGCCCTGGGCAGCCTGGACCGCGAGGCGGTGGAGCGCCAGCTGATCGATTCCGGCGAATGGACGCTGCTGCGTACCCGTCCGTTCGGCAAGGTGCCGGCGCCCGGCACCACCCCCAATTCGATTTTCGTCACCGCCATGGACACCAACCCCCTGGCCCAGGACCCGGCGGTGGTAATCAAGGCCAACGAGAGCAGCTTCCGCCACGGTCTCGCCGTGCTGGGCCGCCTCACCGACGGCCCCGTCTGGGTGTGTCGGGCGCCGGGCGGCGACCTGCCGGCCTTCGCCGAGGGCCAGGTGCGTGAAGAGACCTTCACCGGTAAGCACCCGGCGGGCAACGCCGGCACCCATGTGCACCATCTTGACCCTGTGAGCCTCGCCAAGACCGTCTGGACGGTGGGCTACCAGGAAGTGATCGCCATTGGCAAGCTGTTCACCGAAGGCAAGATCAGCACCGACCGGGTAGTGGCGCTGACCGGTCCCCAGGTGAAAACGCCGCGTCTGATGCGCACCCGCGTGGGCGCCGGCATGGAGGATTTCACGCGCGGTGAACTCAAGGACGGCGACAATCGCATCGTGGGCGGTTCGGTGTTCAACGGCCATCACGCGCGCGGTCCGCTGATGTTCCTGAGCCGTTTCAGCAACCAGGTGACGGTGCTGCGCGAAGGCCGCGAGCGGCAACTGCTGGGCTACATCTCACCGGGGCCCAACCGCTTTTCGGTGATGAACATTTATTTGTCCAAGCTGATGCCCGGCAAGCGCTTCAATCTGACCACCACCACCAACGGCAGTGAGCGCGCCATGGTGCCGATCGGCGCCTACGAGCAGGTCATGCCGCTGGACATTCTGCCCACTCAACTGTTGCGCTCGCTGATCGTCGGCGACACCGATTCCGCCATCGCGCTGGGCGCGCTGGAAGTGGTGGAAGAGGACCTGGCGCTGTGCACCTACGTGTGCCCCGGCAAGTACGAGTACGGGCCGATTCTGCGCGACAACCTGACCACGATCGAGGTGGAGAGCTGAGATGGGCCTGAGAAACTACATCGACGACAAAATCGCGCCTCATTTCCACGAGGGCGGCAAGCTCGAGAAGTACTACGTCTTCTTCGAGATGTTCGACACCATGCTGTACAGCCCGGATTCGGTGACCCGGTCCGCCGCCCACGTGCGCGACGGCATCGATCTGAAGCGGATCATGATGACGGTCTGGTTCGCCACCTTCCCGGCGATCCTGTTCGGCCTTTACAACACCGGGTATCAGGCCAACCTGCAGATCACCGAGTTCGGTTACGACGCGATTCCCGGCTGGCGCGCGGACCTGGTGGCCATGCTCACCGGTTTCGACTTCCAGAGTTTCTGGGCCAACATGCTGCACGGCCTGGTCTACTACGTGCCGATTCTGGCCACCGTGTACCTCACCGGTTTCTTCTGGGAGGCCCTGTTCGCGTGGAAGCGCGGCCATGAGGTGAACGAGGGCTTCTTCGTCACCGGTATCCTGTTCACGCTGATTCTGCCGCCAGCGATCCCGCTCTGGCAGGTGGTGCTGGGCGTTTCCTTCGGCGTGGTGATCGGCAAGGAAGTGTTCGGTGGCACCGGCAAGAACTTCCTCAACCCGGCGCTGGTCGGCCGGGCTTTCCTGTACTTCGCTTACCCGGCGCAGATGTCCGGTGACGCGGTCTGGACCGCGGTGGACAACTTCTCCGGCGCCACGCCGCTGTCCCTGGCCGCCAGCGGCGACCTGAACTTCGCCGCCGGCCTGGGCGAGAACGCCCTGGCCGCCGGCGCCAACGGCGCCACCCAGAGCCTGGCCTGGATGGACACCTTCCTGGGCGGCATCCAGGGTTGCATCGGCGAGACCTCGGTGATCGCCATCGCCCTGGGCGCCATCTTCCTGCTGTTCACCAAGATCGCCTCCTGGCGCATCATGCTGGGCGTGCTGCTGGGCATGGTGGCGATGAGCGCGGTGTTCAACGGCGTCGGCAGCGACAGCAACCCGATGTTCGCGATGCCCTGGTACTGGCACCTGACCGTGGGCGGCCTGGCATTCGGCCTGGTGTTCATGGCCACCGACCCGGTGTCCGCGGCGATGACCAACACCGGCAAGCTGATCTTCGGCGCGCTGATCGGCGTCATGACGGTACTGATCCGGGTGATCAACCCGGCGTTCCCGGAAGGCATCATGCTGGCGATTCTGTTCGGCAACCTGTGCGCGCCCTTGATTGACTACTTTGTTACCCAGGCGAACATCCGTCGTCGCCTGCGTCGGACCGGGGGAGTGGCGTAATGGCTGGAAAAAACGAAAGCGTTGTAAGAACCCTCACGGTCGCCTTCCTGGTCTGTCTGGTGTGCGCGGTGGTGGTGTCCACCGCCGCCGTCACCCTGCGCCCCGTGCAGCAGAAGAACCAGACTCTGGACCGGCGCGTGAACATTCTCCAGGCCGCGGATCTGTATCAGCCGGGCATGGACGTGGAAAAAGCGTTCAACACCATTGAGCGCAAATTCATTGATCTGGAAACCGGTGAGTACGTGGAAAAGCCGGACTCCTACGACCAGCTCAAGGCCGCCAAGGACCCGGAGCGCAGCGAGCGCCTGAGCGGCGAGGAAGACATCGCCGGTATCAAGTCCCAGGCGGACGTGGCCGAAGTGTTCCTGGCGCGTGGTGACGACGGTGAGCTGAGCCGCATCATCCTGCCGGTACGCGGTTACGGCCTGTGGTCGACCCTGTACGGGTTCATGGCCCTGGAAGCCGACGCCGAGACCATCGCCGGTCTGGGCTTTTACCAGCACGGGGAAACCCCGGGCCTGGGCGGCGAGGTGGACAACCCGAAGTGGAAAGCGCTTTGGGAAGGCAAAAAGCTTTACGACGAGGACGGCGATATCGCCATCCAGGTGATCAAGGGCACCGTGGACAGCGGTACCCCCAACGCGGAAAACAAGGTCGACGGCCTGGCCGGCGCCACCCTGACCAGTAAGGGTGTCAGCAACCTGGTGCGCTTCTGGGTCGGCGAGAAGGGCTTCGGTCCCTACCTGGATCGGATGCGGAACCAAACCGGAGGAGAAGCGTAATGGCGGAGAAAACCAAGGACCTGTTATTCGGTCCCATTTTCGACAATAACCCCATCGCGCTGCAGATCCTGGGTATCTGCTCCGCGCTGGCGGTCACCAGTAACCTCAGCACCACGGTGACGATGTGTATCGCGCTGACGCTGGTGGTGGCGTTCTCCAACTTTTTCGTCAGCACGATCCGTAACAGCATTCCGTCGAGCATCCGCATCATCGTGCAGATGACCATCATCGCCTCGCTGGTGATCGTCGTGGATCAGTTCCTGAAAGCCTACGCCTACAGCATTTCCAAGCAGCTGTCGGTGTTCGTCGGCCTGATCATCACCAACTGCATCGTGATGGGCCGCGCCGAAGCCTTCGCCATGCAGAACAAGCCGCTGCCGTCGTTCATGGACGGCATCGGCAACGGCCTGGGTTACTCCGTGCTGCTGCTGGTGCTGGGCTTTATCCGCGAGCTGTTCGGCGCCGGCAGCCTGTTCGGCGTGCAGGTGCTGCCCTCTGTCGCCGACGGCGGCTGGTACCAGACCAACGGCCTGCTGTTGTTGCCGCCCAGCGCGTTCTTCCTGATCGGCTTCTTTATCTGGGCGGTGCGCGCCTGGAAACCGGAGCAGGTGGAAGAGGACGACTTCAAGATGAAGCCGCACACCCGTGTCAGCGACGCGTTCTAAGCGAAGGCCTGGAGGATTTGACGCATGTTTGAACATTATCTGAGCCTGTTCGTACGCGCCGTTTTCGTTGAGAACATGGCGCTGGCTTTCTTCCTTGGCATGTGCACCTTTATCGCCGTGTCCAAGAAAATCTCCACGGCCATCGGTCTGGGTATCGCCGTGGTGGTGACCCTCACCATCACCGTGCCGGTGAACAACCTGATCCTGAATTACCTGCTGGGCGAGGGCGCCCTGGCCTGGACCGGCATCGACGCGCTGGCCAGCCTGGACCTGCGTTTCCTGGGGCTGCTCAGTTACATCGGGGTGATCGCCGCGCTGATCCAGATTCTCGAGATGACCCTGGATAAATACGTGCCCAGCCTCTACAACGCGCTGGGCGTGTTCCTGCCGCTGATCACGGTGAACTGCGCGATTCTCGGCGCGTCCCTGTTCATGGTGGAGCGTGACTACAACCTGGGCGAGTCCCTGGTTTACGGCATCGGCGCCGGCACCGGCTGGGCCCTGGCCATCACGCTGCTGGCCGGTATCCGTGAGAAACTGAAGTACAGCGACGTTCCCGACGGCCTCAAGGGCCTGGGCATCACCTTCATTACCGTGGGTTTGATGTCGCTCGGGTTCATGTCCTTCTCCGGCGTGCAGTTGTAAAGGGGAAACAGCATCATGAGTTTTGAAATCATTCTCGGCGTGGTCATGTTCACCACCATCGTGCTGGCACTGGTGGCGGTGATCCTGGTCGCGCGTTCCCGGCTGGTGGTCAGCGGCAATGTGCACATCGACATCAACAACGATGCCGAAAAAGCCATCGACGCCCCGGCCGGCGGCAAGCTGCTCGGCACCCTGGCCGACCAGGGTATTTTCCTGTCCTCCGCCTGCGGTGGCGGCGGCACCTGCGCCCAGTGCCGTTGTCAGGTGCTCGACGGCGGCGGTGAGATCCTGCCCACCGAGGAAGGCCATTTCACCAAGGGCCAGATCCGCGACGGCTGGCGTCTGAGCTGCCAGGTGGCGGTCAAGCAGGACATGAAGATCAAGGTGCCGGAGGAATTCTTCGGCGTGAAGAAGTGGGAATGCGAAGTCGTTTCCAACCCCAACGTGGCGACCTTCATCAAGGAGCTGACCCTGAAGCTGCCGGAAGGCGAGAACGTGGATTTCCGCGCCGGCGGTTACGTACAGCTGGAATCCCCGCCTTACGACATCAACTTTTCCGACTTCGACATCGAAGAGGAATTCCGGGGTGACTGGGAGCGCTTCAACTTCTTCGATCTCAAGGCGAAAAGCGACGAGACCGTGGTGCGGGCCTATTCCATGGCCAACTACCCGGAAGAGAAGGGCATTCTCAAGTTCAACATCCGTATCGCCACGCCGCCCCCGGGCTCCCAGGGCATTCAGCCCGGCCTGATGAGTTCCTACGTGTTCAGCCTGAAACCCGGCGACAAGATCACCGTGTTCGGGCCCTTCGGTGAGTTCTTCGCCAAGGAAACCGACGCGGAGATGGTGTTCATCGGCGGCGGCGCCGGCATGGCGCCCATGCGCAGCCACATCTTCGACCAGCTCAAGCGCCTTAACTCCAAGCGTAAGATCAGCTTCTGGTACGGCGCCCGCTCGGTGCGCGAGACCTTCTACTCGGAAGAGTACGACCAGCTCGCCGAAGAGAACGACAACTTCGAGTGGCACCTGGCGCTGTCCGATCCGCTGCCCGAGGACAACTGGGAAGGTCCTACCGGCTTCATCCATAACGTGGTCTACGACATGTACCTCAAGGACCACCCGGCACCGGAAGACTGCGAGTACTACATGTGCGGTCCGCCGATGATGAACGCCTCGGTGATCAAAATGCTCGAGGACCTGGGCGTCGAACCCGAAAACATCATGCTGGATGATTTCGGCGGGTGAGGCTGGCGCGCTTTTTTCTTCTGCTGATGTCGCTGGCGCTCTTGAGCGCCTGCGACGACACCACCGACCGTCTCTCCCAGCTCTCCGGCCCGACCATGGGCACCAGCTGGTCGGTGAAGTTTTTCGGCACCCCGGAGAACGGCGTGCCGGCGCTCAAGAGCGCCATTGAGTCCTCGCTGGAGGGCATCAACCGGGAAATGAGCACCTACCTGCCGGACTCGGCGATCAGCCGCTTCAACGGCCTGGAGGCGGGCGGTTCCCTGGTGCTGCCCACGGATTTCGCCATGGTTCTCGACGAAGCCCTGAGCCTTGCCGAGGCCACCGACGGCGCCTACGACGTGACCGTGGGGCCGCTGGTGAACCTGTGGGGCTTCGGGCCGGATCCGGAGCGCTTCGAGCCGCCGGCGGCGGCGGACATCGAGGCGGCCCGCCAGCGGGTCGGCTGGCAAAAGCTGGCCATCGAGGACCGCACGCTCACCCAGCCCGGCGGCGTTTACCTGGATTTGTCGTCCATCGCCAAGGGCTTCGCCGTGGATAAACTGGCGAACCTGCTCGAAAAAGCAGGTATCGGCAACTATCTGGTGGAAATTGGCGGCGAACTGCGCGCTTCCGGCAGCAAGCCCCAGGGCCAGCCCTGGCGGGTGGCGGTGGAGCGTCCGATTCCCGGCGTCCGCGAGGTGGAGAAGGTGGTGCCCCTGCGGGATCTGGCGATCGCGTCCAGCGGCGATTACCGCAACTTCTTCGAGAAGGACGGCACGCTCTATTCCCATACCCTGGACCCGCGCACCGGCCGGCCGGTGGAACACCGGTTAGGCTCGGTGACCGTGTTACACTCCAGTTGTATGACGGCGGACGGGCTCGCCACCGCCCTCACCGTGCTGGGCCCGGAAAAAGGCCTGGCGTTCGCCGAAGAGCGTGAACTGGCGGTGCTGTTTATTGTCCGAACCGATGATGGGGTTAAAGAAGTGATGACCCCGGCTTTCGAGGCGCTTCTCGCAAGCCGTGAAGGAGGAAACTGAAATGCTCGCGACCGTGATAGCCAGTATTGTTGTCTTCGCGCTGCTGTTCGCCGGCATGGCGATCGGCTCGATCCTCGCCAATAAACCGGTGAAGGGCTCCTGCGGCGGCCTGGCCACCCTGGGCATGAAGGACGGCTGCGAAATCTGCGGCGGCGACAAGGACGCCTGCGACGAAAACACCCGCGAAGTGAACGCCAAGCGCGCCGGCGAACTCGGCAAGGACGTCCTCAAGACTTGAGGGCCTGTCGGGTTACGGCCTTTGGCCTAACCCGACCTACGGGCGCATCGTAGGTCGGGTTGAGCGCAGCGAAACCCGACAAAAAACCGTTCCGCCAAACCTGTTGTTATTCTCCTCTTCCCACGATCACCGCGGTCCGCAACCGCGACTGCCCATAGCGCGTCATCTGCTCAAACCGGTGCCGGCTGATCGGCACATGCTGACAATCCAGCGGTACCTGGCCGTCCGCCGGGTCCGGGTCGTGAATATAGAAGCACTCCCGGTCGGCGCCGCTGACCACCACCCAGTGGGGCGCCTTGCGCCCGTCCAGCCGCCAGGTGCTGATCAGCACGATCGCCACGTCCCCGTCCTGTAACGCCTGATCCAGCCGCCCGGCGGTGAGTTCCTGATAATGCACCGGCACCGCCTGCCGCCGGGCTTCGTCCTCGAAATGCCGGTGTACCGTTTCGATCACCCGCTTTTTGTTGTTGTCGCGCACCGAATCCAGGAACAACGGCCCGCTCTGGTTGCAGTAAACGGTGGCGCTCAGCCCCCGGCGGCGGGCGGCCAGCGCCAGGCCCAGCGGGTGGCAGCCGCCATGCCCGGCGGTCATATAGATGGTGGTGGCTTCCCGCCAGATCAGCAGCTCGTCGGTGTCCGCGGGTGCGTGGCCGTCCAGGGCGTGGCGGGCCATCAGCAGGCAGGCGGGCCCACAGGTGAAGTCGGTGGTCTGGCGCACCCAGGGAATTTCCAGTCGCGCGGGGTTCTCGGGCTTGTAATACAGCCGCTTCTGGAAGCGCAGCGCGTCCTGGTGGTCCTCGTAGTAATCCGGCGTTTCGGCGAACACCTTGTAACCGAGCCGCTCGTAGAGGCGGATCGCCGCCTGGTTGTCGCGGCGTACTTCCAGGCGCAGGTAGAGGCGCTTTTCCCGGTGGGCGTAGCGTTCGGCGGCGTTCATCAACTGCTCGCCCAGGCCCTGGCCGCGCCAGGCCGGATCGGCGGCGATGGAATAGAGCCGCGCCATGCGCGTGCCCCGCTGCAGAATCACCAGCGCGTAACCGGCCAGGGCGCCCGCGGCGCCGTCGTCGGAGCCCTTGGCGTGGGTCACGATCAACCCGGAATGGGCCTGGCGGATCCAGTGGCGGAAGCTACGGCGTGACAGCCGGTCGCCGTCGAAGCAGCGCTGCTCCAGGTCAACCAGGGCGTCCAGGTCTTCGGGGCGGGCGGGGCGGAACGAAAAAGCGGCGGTCATGGCGTTATCCGGATACAGACCGGGGCAGCATAAAGCGGAGTGGGGCGGCGACGCCAGCGCTTCCCGACGGATGACGCCGGGGCCCGTCAAACGGCATACTGGCGCGATAAGGAGATCACACCATGCCCCAAGCGTCCGCCCCCAATCGAGGGCTGATTTTATCCGGCGGCGGCGCCCGCGCCGCTTACCAGGTCGGCGTGCTGAGCGCCATCGCCGACATGCTGCCGGCCCACAGCAGCAACCCGTTTCCGATTATTTGCGGCACCTCCGCCGGCGGCATCAACGCCGCCGCGCTGGCCGCCGGGGCCCACGACTACCGGCTGGCGGTGCGCGGCCTGGAGCGGGTGTGGGCCAACATGACCGCCGAGCAGGTCTACCGCACCGACATTTTCGCCTTCCTGCGCAGCCTTCTGCGCTGGGTGATCAGCTCCGCCGCCGGCGGCCGGGCGGTGACCCGCAGCGCCTTGCTCGACAGTACACCGCTGAAGCGGCTGCTGCGGCTGGTGATCAACTTTCAGCGCATCGAGGACAGCATTCGCCAGGGGCACCTGCGCGCGCTGTCGATCACCGCATCCAGCTACGCCACCGGCGAGTCGGTGGCGTTCTTCCAGGGCGCGCCGGGCGTGGAGGAGTGGAGCCGCGCACGCCGGATGGGCCGGCGCTCGGACATCGGCGTGCAGCATTTGCTGGCGTCCGCGGCGATTCCACTGCTGTTCCCCGCCGAGAAAGTGGACGGCAATTACTATGGCGACGGCGCCGTGCGCCAGCTCGCCCCGGTGAGCCCGGCGCTGCATCTGGGCGCCGACAAGCTGCTGGTGGTGGGGGTGTCCGGCAACGTCAGCGCCGACCACCAGCGCCAGCTCAGCGGTTACCCGTCCCTGGCCCAGGTGCTCGGCCACGTACTGAACAGCGTGTTCGTGGACACCCTGGAAGGTGACGTGGAGCGCTTGGAGCGGATCAACCGTACCGTGGAGGCGCTCGGCAAGCGCGCGCGTAATCAACACGGCATTGCGCTGCGCCAGGTGGACGTGCTGAAGATCTACCCTTCGCAGCCGATCGACGAGATCGCCGCCGAGCACATCAAGGAATTGCCGCGCACGCTGCGCTTCTTTCTGAGCGGCTCCGGCGCCACCCGTTCCCCCGGCGCCAGCGCGGTCAGTTATCTGCTGTTCGAGCCCGGCTTCACCGGCCGGCTGATGTCGCTGGGCTACCAGGACGCCAAAGCGCGCGAGGATGAAATCCGCGCCTTCTTCAGTTAAGCCTTCCGCGCCGCGCGCCGCTGAAAATGCGCGATAAAACTGGTGGGGAAATCGGTGATGATGCCGTCCACCCCCAGTTCCAGCATGCGCTCGGCCCGGGTCAGATCGTTCACCGTCCAGGTGGACACCTTCAGGTTGCGGCGGCGGGCCCGGCGCATCAGCGCCGGCGTCACCAGGGTGTGGCGCGGCATCAGCCAGGTGCAGCCCAGCGCCACCGCCCGGCGGGTGGGCTGCTGGTAGCGGTACTCCGCCACGTAGCCGCGCTCGATATGGGCGGTCATGGTGCCGAGCATGCGCAGGAAGCCGGTGTGGCTGGAGGTGACCACCACCCGATCATTCATTTGCCGTTGGGTAATGAAGTCCACCAGCTGGTGGGCGAGGCGGTGCAGGATGGCCCGGTCGGCGCCTTTCACTTCGAACTGGAACCGCATCGACGGCCCGCACAGGTCCACCACCTCCCGCAACGACGGAATGCCCAGGGGGCTGTGCCAGCCCGGCGTGTTGCGGCGCGCGTCCAGCACCTCCAGTTGCGACAGGGTGTAGTGGTGGGCCTTGCCACGCTCGCCGGTGGTGCGGGTGACGTTGGCGTCGTGCACCACGATCAGATGACCGTCCCGGGACAGCCGCACGTCCAGTTCGATTTCGGTGACGCCCGCTTCCAGGGCGACCTGGAAGCCCGCGGCGGTGTTTTCCGGGGCCTCGCCGCGGGCCCCTCGGTGGCCGACAATGGTGGGGAAGGTACTCATCACGCCTCGAATGAATCAGGTTGTCGTGGCGGCCCCGGCCGCGATTCAGCATGCAGGATACAGGGTAAATTTTGCCGCATCACTTTTGAGGGGCGAACTTTTTGGGAGTGAGAGCCTTGTGGGAGCGGGCCCTGCCCGCTCGTACAAACAAACAGCACCTGATAGTCGTGAGTGACATGGTTCTGTCATCTTCTTGCTGCTAGGGTCGGCGCTTCGACCAAGCGAGTGTGGAAATGAGATACTTAGTTCAGTCCTACGCGCGGTTGTTCGTGCGCTCCTGGTGTCCGGATTATGGAGGCACGGTGAAAGGCGTGTCGCCGCGCCGCTGGCTGGTGATGGCGCTGTTCTGGCCGCTGTTCGCGCTGCTGCAGGCGATCAACGGCGCGGGGCTGCTGCTCGATTATCTGCTGTTTCCTGACTTCCGCCGGGTGCGCGTGCGCGAGCCGCTGTTCGTGGTCGGCGTGCCGCGTAGCGGCACCACCTTTCTGCACCGGCTGCTGGCCGGCGATAGCGAGCGCTTCACCACCACCGCCTTGTGGGAACTGATTTTCGCACCGTCCATTACCCAGCGCTGTGTCTGGCGCGGGGTGGGGCGGCTGGACGCGCTGTTGGGCGCGCCGCTGAGTCGCCTGTTCTTTCGCCTGGAGCGCCGCGTGCTGGGTGGTCTGGACGACGTGCACAAAACCGGCCTGCGCGACCCGGAAGAAGACTATCTGGCGCTGCTGCCGGTGCTGGGCTGCTTTCTGCTGGTCCTGGCGGTGCCGGACCCGGCGCTGTGGTGCCTCACCTACGCGGACCGGGATCTGCCGCCGGCGGAGAAACGCCGGCTGATGGCCGCCTACCGGCGCTTCGTGCAGCGCCACCTGTACTTCCATGGCGAGCACCGCACGTTCCTGTCCAAGAACCCGTCGTTCACGCCTTTCATGGCGACCCTGGCGGACGCCTTCCCCGATGCCCGCTTTATCGGTTGCCTGCGCAACCCCACCGCCGCGGTACCGTCGCAGATCAATTCCATCGTCATCGGCGGCAAGCTGTTCGACGGCCGCGATACCGCCGACTACTGGCGCGAGGGCTTCCTCGCCATGCTCGATTACTACTACCGGCACCTGCTCGACCAGCTCGACAGCCTGCCCGAGGGGCGCGCCGCTCTGTCGGTGATGGAAACCCTGGCGGCGGCGCCCGGCGAGAGTGTAAGCGGGTTTTACCGGGCGTTCGGCTGGACCTCGTCGCCGGCGTACCGCTCGTTTCTGGCCGGTGAAGACCGCCGCGCCGCCGCCTACCGCAGCGGCCACCGCTATTCCCTGGAAAACCTGGGCGTGGCCCCGCGCCGCCTGGAGGAGACCTTCGGCTGGGTTTATGACCGTTTCGGCTACCCCAGGCCCGGTGGCTGAACCGTGCTAGGGTTGGGGGTGTCATAAATACGACACACGCGGTGCGGATACTGACGACCATGAAAACAAAAGACCTGCGCGTACTGTTCGTCGTCGACGCCATGAAGGGCCGCAATGGGGTCGGCGCCTATTTTCAGGATCTGGTTGCCCACCTGGAGGGGGTGGTGGCCCGGGCGGAGTTGGTCTCCCCCAGCCTGGAAGACCCACACCCCTGCCAGGGGCTGTCCATGCCGATTCCCGGCGACCCCACCCAGCGCCTGTTTTTGCCAAAAATGCGCGAGCTCACCGCCCTGGTGTGGGAAATGAAACCCCATGTGATCGTGATCCCCGGGCCGGGCATTTTCTCCCTGGGCGCGTTCTGGGTGGCGCGCAAACTGGGCATTCCGGTGTGTGTCACCTTCCAGACCGACTACGACAGCCTGGTGCGCCTGTACTGGGGCCCGCGTCTGGCGCGTCTGGCCGGCGGCCTGCTCAACTGGGTCAACCGCACCCTGTTCCAGGGCTGCAGCGCGGTGGCCACCATCTGCGAAAGCCTGATCGCCGACGCCCGCGCCGCCGGCGCCCGCCACCCGCAACTGGTGGGCACGCCGCTGGGCCCGGAATTCGTCGACCGGCCGCCGCTGCCGCTGGCGGAGAGCGTCGATTCAGTGCTCTACGTGGGCCGCCTGGCGGCGGAGAAAAACATCGAGCGCTTCCTGGCGCTGGCCGCCCAGCGGCCGGACTGCCGATTCACCGTGGCCGGCGACGGCCCGCTGCGCGACAAGGTGGAGGCACAGGCCCGCCGGCTACCCAACCTCCGCTTCCTGGGCTGGTGCAGCCGGGAGCAGGTGGTGGAACAACTGGACGCCGCCCAGGTGTTGGTGCTGCCGTCGGTGGTGGAAGCGTTCGGCACCGTGGCGCTGGAAGCCATGGCCCGCCAGCGTCTGGTGATCACCACGCCGGCCTGCGGCATCAATGAATGGCCGGAGTTGGCCCGCGGGCTGGCGATCATGGAAGAGGGCGAAAGCCTCGGTGACACCCTGGCGCGGCTGCAGGCACAAAGCCCGGCGCGGCGCCGCGAGTGCGCTGAACAGGCCCGCCACGCCGCCCTCACCATGAACCAGCGCGCCCTGGACACCTGGCTGCAGGTGCTTGGCCACTGTGCCCGCCAGGCGCCGCTGCTGCCCAAGCGCTGGCCGTCGCCGACCCTGGCCGTGTTGCGCCGCCTGAGCACCGCCCGCCCGGAGGTGTGAGATGGCGTTAAGCGGACTGGTCTCGATCCACGACGTGATGCCGGAAACCCGCGAGCGCGTCACGGACATCCTTGAGCAGCTCGCCTGGTTGCCGCCGGCGGCGGTGACCTTGCTGGTGGTACCCGGCAAGGACTGGCGGGCCGCTGATCTGGACTGGTTGCGCGATCTGGGCGAGCGCGGTTATCCGCTCGCCGGCCACGGCTGGCGGCACCGCTGCGACACGCCGAAAACCCTCCATCACCGGTTGCACAGCGCGTTCATTTCCCGGGACGCGGCTGAGCATTTGTCGCTGGACGAAGAAGCAATCATCGCGTTGATTCAGGATTGCCACCGTTGGTTCGTGGAGCACGGCCTGACCCCCGGGCCGCTGTACGTGCCGCCGGCCTGGGCCCTGGGCGCGGTGCGCAAACAGCGCCTGGCGGCGCTGCCGTTCCGTTACTACGAGACCCTGGGCGGCCTCTACGACGCCCGCGAACAGCGCTTTCAACCCATGCCGCTCCTGGGGTTCGAAGCGGACACCGCGCTGCGCGCCTGGAGCCTCAACCTCTTCAACCGGGCCAACTATCTGGCCGCGCTGGCCAGCGGCCGCCCCCTGCGCGTGTCGCTGCATCCCCAGGACCTGCAACTGCGCCTGGGGGCGCAGGTGCTGCCCTGGGTGCGGCGCCTGGAGCGACCGCTCGAGGCCTACGCCTGAATCACGCTTTCACGGGGTCCTTGATCGGCTGCTTCAGGCGCTCCACGTTTTCCTCCAGGAAATCGATGAAGGCGCGGGTTTTCGCCGGCAGCAGGTCGCGGCCCGCGTACACCATATAGAAATCCAGGTCCGGCGCCCGGTAGCGCGGCATCAACTGCACCAACTCGCCGCGGTCCAGATGCTCGACGATGTCCCAGCGGCTTTTCAGCGCCACGCCATAGCCCTTCAACGCCCATTCCCGCAGGGTCTCGCTGTTGTCGGTAATCAGGTTGCCGGACACCTTGACGTGGTGCTGGCCGCCGTACTCGTCCTCCAGCCGCCACTGGTCCTTGAAGGAGCCATGGCAGTCCAGAATCAGGCAATCGTGCCGCTTCAGGTCCTTGGGGTGGCGGGGCGCCTTGCGGCCTTTCAAGTAGGCGGGCGAGGCGCACACGCAGCAGGGGTTGCTCATCAAGCGCTTGGCCACCAGCGAGGTGTCCTCCGGAGCGCCGATGGCGATCGCCACGTCCACGTCGTCCAGCACCATGTCCACGTAGCGGTCGCCCAGCGACAACTGCACCGTCACGTCCGGGTAAAGTCTGGAAAATTCCGACACCAGCGGCGCGATGCGGTTACGGCCCAGGCCGGTGGTGGAGGTCACTTTCAGCACGCCCCGGGGAATGTCCCGACAGGCGCTGACGTAGGCGATGGCTTTATTGAGCTGGCTGAGCAGGGTGTCGACGCGCACATACAGCGCCTGGCCCTCGCTAGTGAGCCTGAGCCCCCGTGCGTTACGCACCAGCACCCGCACGCCGAGCTCCTGCTCGATGCGCGAAATATATTTGCTGATGGACGCCACGGAAAGACCCAGATCATTGGACGCTTCGGAAAGACTCCCCGCTTTCACGACCGACACAAACACACTGAGATCAGCTATCCGTTTCATCGTCGAATCCTTTTTTTAAGGAACCGAGACGCAAACGGTACAGCGGTTCCTTCCACCCTTTGTTTTTCTTCGGGGTATTGATCCCCTCCGGGCACAAGCCCGCCCCGGGGGCCCAGCACCCGTCCCGTTCAGGTGTTTTCTTACCGATCCTTGGACAGTTCTTAAAAAAACTATAACACAAGACAACCGTTTTACGACGCTTGCGCCATCGCTTTCAAAGGGCGCTTTTTATTCGCCGCGAAGCCGCGCCGCGCGGGCTTTTCAAAGAAAAAAGAGCGGCTTTCGCCCTGTCTCTGTTACAAAAAAGTTTGGCGCGGAGCGAACAAAAGAGGCCCAAAAGCGGCCAGTGTTTCTTCTGGTAACACCTGTAAACATAGTGGCGAATTGATGGCGTTTCGAAGTGGTTTGCGGGCGCCACAAACGGCGGACCTGACGCACAAAACAAAGTAAATAAAAGAGGGTCATTATGTTTATTGTTTTGTTTACTTTTTCACAAAGTTGACGCTTTTGAGTGCGCGAAAATCGTAAAAAAGGGTCCGTCACCATAAAATATGACCGTATGGTCACGCCCGTAAATAAAGGGATTCCGTCAATTTTTCAATTTTTGAAAAACCTGTTTTCACGTTTTCTTGTGTCCGACGTCAGTCAGCCCCCTATAGCCTCGGCAGTTGCACCATCCCGTCGGTGCCTTGCCCGTTCATGGACAGTTCGGGACATAAAACCAATAACGACCGTTTGCGGCGTACATTCGCAAACATTAGAGAACAACAAACAAATCGGAGGGAAAATCCGCATGCGACCGCTTCCTTACTTGAAGACCGGGCTGTGTGCCAGTGCTCTGTTGCTGGCGCCTGCTATCTCCCTGGCGAACATGGGGAACACCGCCACCACCTACGGCTTGCTGCCCACTGACATTGCGTCCGCGCAGGCGCTTTCCATGTTTAATACCCAGGTTTCCACCGCCTACTACAACCCGGCCTACCTGGCCCACAGCACCAAGAGCGAGCTCACCGCCGGCCTGATGCACGCCGAGCACAATCTGAAAGCGGACAGCCAGCAGTTCGGCACTTACACCGTGCAGGACGATCCCACTCAACAAGTGCTGCTGGGCCTGAAAGCGGATCTCAGCGACCTCACCGAGCTGGGCCAGCCCATGTACCTGGGCGTGATGATCGGCTCCGAGAAATTCGGGGACGAACTGCTCGCCTTCGGCTCGCGCACCGACGCCGACGGCCAGTACTTCAACTACGGCCGCCAGCCGCTGTTCCTGAGCATCGGCGTGGGCACCCACATCTGGCGCGGCCTGGACATCGGCATCGGCACCAAGGTGACCCTCAAATCCGAGGCCAACCTGGTGGCGCAGACCAACCTGGCCGGCGAGACCGAGTACGAAGAACTCAACGTGTCCGCCAAGCCGGTGCTGCGCCCGGTGATCAGCTTCAACTTCGACTGGGAAGAAACCTTCTGCCCGGACGCCCAGTGCTGGTATGACGGCCTGGAAACCGCGTTCGCGTTCAAGGGCTACTCCGATTCGTCCGTGGAAGTGAACGCCAACACCGTGATCCCCGGCACCATCCCGGATCCCGGCCTGTTCATCGACATCGCCACGGTGGATTCCTACCAGCCCAACATCTACACCCTGGGCATGCAGCTCAAGCGCGACAAGTGGCGCCTGGGCCTGGCGGTGGAAATGCAGGAATGGTCCGCCCTGGAAGACGAGCTCGACAACGACACGGTCAAGAACAACCTGGGCCTGCAGTTCGACGACATCGTCATCCCGCGCATCGGCGCCGAGTACTACCTGAACGACACCTTCACCCTCACCGGGGGCGTGGCGTTCGAGGAATCGCCGCTGGTCCGGGACGTGAACCCGGAAGTGAACTACCTGGATTCCGACCGCACCGTGATCGGCCTGGGCATGAGCGCCACCTTCGATCACGTCTACGGCCTCAAGCATCCGCTGCGCCTGGACTTCGGCTATCAGTACCACCTGATGGACCAGCGTGAATTCCGCATCGTATCCAGCCAGCCGACCGCGCTGAACGACGACGTGGTGGAAACCAGTGGCGACGTCAACGTATTCGCCGGCTCCATCAGCATGCAGTTTTAAGGGGGCACCATGAAGACAATAATGATGAAGCGGAAAGGAACGCTGCTGTCCTCCGTCGCGATGCTCGGCACCGCGATGTTGCTGACCGCCTGTGGCGGTGACGGTGGCGACTCACCCGTCGACGACGGCGGGGCCAACCCGGGCGAATCCGGCGCGCAAGCGCTGCTGTACGCCTATCCCGATAACGGCCAGGCCGAGATCTCCACCGCCGCGCCGGTGGTGCTGCGCTTCTCCAGCGCCGTGAACCTGGGCGAAGCCCAGAACTCGATCACCGTCTACGAAGGCAACGCGCAAAGCGGCACCGTGGTGGCCGTCACCCCGGAACGCGTGGCCGGCGAGCCCAACAACGTGCTGCTGCAGCCCGACGAGAATCTCAAACCCAACCAGACCTACACCGTGGTGATCGAGGATCTGCGTCTGCGCCGGGGCACCGCCCAGGACCAGACCCTGACCTTCACCACGCGCCCGTTGCACGAAGGCCCGAAAAATCTGGTGGTGAAAAACGACGCCTTCGAAATCAGCCGGCGCATGCCGGACGGCTCGGACATGGAACCGGTGATGGATTTCTCCAGCTTCCGCTTCCAGTTCACCCAGCCGATTGATCGCGCCACCGCCAATTACGGCGACGGCAACAGCGTGGTACTGCGCGACAGCGAAGGGGCGCCGGTGGACGCCACACTGCTGATCGACGGCGCCTACATGACCGTGGACCCGGACGCGGAATACCTGAATGCCGGCGAAACCTACACCCTGGACATCACGGCCGGCCTAACCAGCACCTACGGCGAGACCCTCGGCGCCCAGAGCTACACGCTCACGCCCAAGGATTCCTCCCCGAACGGCGCACCGGCCATCCTGGTGCAAAAACTCACCCAGGGCAGCACCTCACGCCTCACCGGCAAGCCGGTGAACGAAGTGCCGGTTAACGGCACGCTGCTGGGCGAAAACAAAAACATCACCCAGGCCGGCGCGGAAGTAGTGCGCGCGGAACTCGCGGACGTCACCACCTACACCGACGTCACCCCGATCCGCCTGCCGAAAGGCACCGTCCTCAACGGCGCCGAAATCAACCCGATCCTGATCGGCGGAGAAGTACCGGCCGGCTTCGGCTCCGGCGACGTGACCATGACCGTGCTCTCCGACGCCAGCGGCTACCTGGTTCCCAACCCCTACGCCGAGAACAACCCGGATGCGCTGCGCATCGTGCACCTGCTGATGGACGTAGGCATCGCCACCAGCGAAGCGCGCGCCAACGGCGCTTTCACTCAAGACCTGCTTCACATTGAGCTGGTTGGCCTGGCGGAAGTGGACCCGACCGCCGGCGTACTAAACCTGGACGCGGTAAGTGTGGTGGAGCCGAACATTCTTGGCCAGGAATACGGCTATGGGATGCTTAGCTTCCAGCTTCAGTCTTATAAAGATCAGAACGACGCACCGCGATTAGTGGGGGACACGAGTGCACCAGTGTTGCAAAGTTGGGTTCCGGGTGAAAATGGTGAGATGCAACAACCGGATGATCCAATTATATTGAATTTTAGCGAGCCCCTGTCTAGTGATTCGATAACTGAAAAAGTATCACTAGAAAATAATGGTGTGGAACAGACTGCTGACATTTTTGTCGATGGCGCGTCTTTGGTCATAAAACCCCATGATCCATTGCAATATAGCTCGGAAAGCGAAAGCAATGACTATACTTTTAGGGTTGAAGGAAGCCTCTCGGACATAAATGGCAACGAAATTTCTTCCCCGATAGTACAGAGCTTCCGTTTGCCTACAATCACGTCCACCAAAACAGTACTGTCGCCTGGTGGTACTTCCGAGTTGAATGAGCTGATAGATCACGCACCTGTTGTTATATCAGTGTACCCAGGGTTCCCTTGCGCTTTGGAACCGAGCTCAACTGATTTGTCCGAAGCAATTTCGGGCTATTGTGCCGGAGGGTTCCCTGGTTATACAGAAGGCACAGAATTCGATATAAAAGCAAAAGATGATTTGATGCCGATAATGGATTTGCCATCTAACAGATCTATTATTATTCAGTTCTCAGAAAACATAGATCCCAGCAGCGTTGTTTTAGGTGAGACATTCACGGTGCAAATGCTGGACGACCAAGGCGCTATGGAAACCGCCGTTGCAGGAGAACTGATTGTTGGCGCACGAACCTTAAAATTTGTTCCTGACGCACCATGGGTGCGTGGTGCTTTGTATCGTTACACCTTATCTTCTGGTGGTTACGAGATTGGTGGGGCTGAAGATGATCCAAGGATATTGGCAAACAACACTTACCAATGTAATGGAACACCTGATGCTATATGTGGTGAAGATGGCTTGCCACTTCAAACACAAGTCCTCGGGCTTACAAAGATTATACCGGCGAACGTAAGTGATTCATCTGTAAGAGAAACTTTGGTAGTTCGGACAGGGCCCGAGTATGACGCTGGTGGTCCTGATTTCACTCAATACTTCTTTGGTGCGAAGGAAGAAAACGACAATGTCTTACAAGTATTGAAGACACTGCCTGAATCCGACAGTAACGCTAACCTTTTTTCCGAAAGAGATACGTCCCCCAATTATCCCACTGAAGCTGGTAATCCTCTGTCGGTTACAGGGGGGAGATATCAATATGGTGTTCAAGAGAGAGGTCCCACTGATGTACCGGATACTTACACACAAGGTATCTTGGATTATAGAGGCGACCCTGTGGATCTTGGCGGCGTGCGTCCATCTGCTAACAGTGCAAAAGTTCTTTCTTATGGTGCTTCAGAGAATCAGCCGTTAGGTTTGAATGGAGGTAATTTCGGCTGTGGTTATCAAGCTCCTTTCTCAATTGAGGAGCCAATAGCTTCCATATGCCCTGAGCATAAATTCACTTATCTCACGGCTGGTTTGGTGGCGGAAGTGACTGGCGTCGTGGTCGATGGCGCGGTAAAGGTTTTAATATGGCCTTCGATTGTGTACGGTACCTCTCTTGACGCAACGATGCCATTCGGGCTGTTTCCTGGCGTAACATTTGCACAGGCAGGCAGTACTGGACCTCAGATACTTCGTATGCGCTATCAGGAAAGAGAACTTGAGAATGGTGATACTGTTCGGGATCAACCTATTACCGCTTGGATTAAGCGCCAGGATGGCCAGCTTATTTTGCAAGCGGAAGTTGATCTTTACATAGATCTTCCTTACGCGCAGAGATATACTTCCGGCTTTGGTAAAAACGCCTTAGATTATTTCAGTTATCCTGTCCAGATGTCGCTGTCAGGACCTGTCGATTTTTTAGAAGATGGTCGTATGGTTGTAAGCCAGTTCAACCAAGAACAGGTTAGTTTATACACTAACTTTTATGGTTCTGATGGTGGTCGTCTCGGTTATGTCGATGCTTTTATACCCGAGAAGGGTAACTACTTAAAGTTTGTTACAGAAACCATTAAATAATAATTAATAATTAGTGGTATCTAAAGGCCGACCTAATAGGTCGGCTATTTTTTTGATTTCGGTTCTGATATTATTGGAAGCACGATCCATGTTTTGATCTTTTGTTTGATGATAATATTAGCGGCTTTTGTAAACTTAATAGATTTGTGCTGAGCTATACCGAAGCCATCTCGAAATCAGAATGAATAAGTTTAACGGCCATGGAGATTCTGATGACATTTTATGATAATGTATATTTACTTTCTGCGATTCGCAAAGAATGCCCCCCGCGTCCTTGTCGATGCCTTAGTTAATTGCCAAGACCGTGACTAGGCCAGCTTCTCGCTCGCGGTTTCGCGGCTTTTTCATTTTTATTTATTCTAATTTATATGGTGAGAAATGACTACAGAGAAACCGTGGGCGTCGATACAGTCTTTGCAGGAGCCGTTCAATGACGCTTTTAACTATCGATCAAGAAAAGAGAAAGAGCTTTTCAATAAATTATTTTTGATAACAGATTCTTTAGAGCGATGTTTGAGCCCGTCAACTTATTTTCTAATGGGTGAAAAAGGAGCGGGCAAAACGGCGTATGCAGTCTACCTTGAAAACAATGCCCCACATAATAATAGATGCCAAGTAACGACTATGACGGAGACTCAATATTCCAGATTTATAAACTTAAAGAAAGCTGGGAAGCTCGATTATAGCGATTACGCCAATATTTGGCGTTCGATGCTATTGTTCCTCGTTGGGCACCTTATAATTAATAAGTCAAAAAGTGTGCTTTCACGCATAACCGGAAAGTATAGTGAGTTGGAAAGAAGTGTTGAGGCTTGGACGAGGAATGCCCTTAATCCTGAGGTTGAAAGTGCGTTTGAAGCTATTACCAATGATGATTTTAGACTTGAGCTTGGTAAGCCTGGCACCGCAACGGTCGACGCAGGTTCCGCTTTAAATCAATCTGAAAAGATTCCACAACTAAGGCACCATCTTCTTGAGACCGAAGAAGAGTTAAAGCAATCTATTTCTTCCTTGAAATTAAAAGATAACCACGTTCTGTTTGTCGATGGTATAGATTATCGGCCTGAGAGCGTGTCTTATAGAGAATACTTGGAGTGTATCAAGGGGTTGTCCGAAGCCGCGTGGCAACTTAATACTGAGTTCTTTAATGGTATTCGTGATTCAAAAGGTAGAGTTAAGGTTGTGCTTCTCGTTCGACCCGATGTTTTTCATGCGCTCAATTTGTATAATTCCAACTCAAGACTTCAAGACAATACCGTCTATCTCGATTGGACAACGAATGAAAAGGAATATTCTGATTCCCCACTTTTTGAAGTGAGCGGCAGATATTTTTCAAGACAACAATCATTTGTTTCTACACCTAAAGAAGCATGGGATAATTACTATTCAGATGACGATCTCGGCGGTCGCGTTTTTAAAAAGTTATTAAGACAAACATTCCAGAAGCCTAGAGATGTTCTTACATTCATAAAATTCACTAAAGACATACAGGCGCGCTCTGGAAAAGGTGGCTCTTCATCGTTTCAAAAAGGTATAGACTCAGATCCCAAACTTGCAAGAGCGTTTTCGGACTACCTTTTAGGTGAGGCAAGAAACTATTCTGCCTTTTATATGACCCAGCAGGATTTTAGAACATATTTAAAGTTTTTTCATTACTTGAACGGAAAAGGGCGATTTTCGTTTGACGAATTCGATGAAGCATATATGGAATTCCGAAAATGGGCCAGAGGCGAGCATATTCAAGCCAAGGAGTATTTGCGCGATTCCGAATCTCTTCTGCAGTTTTTCTATGACGTTAACATTATCGGCTATTCTGAGGAGACCGAAGACTCTGGTGAAGGTTATTATCACTGGTCATATAGAGAAAGGTCTCCGAATAACATATCTCCTAAAGTGAAAGCTGCCAATAAATTGATGATCAATCCGGGCATCGCGAAGGCTCTGGATATTGGTAAGGTCTTCGCAAAGAATGGAGCTAAAGCTCAAAAAAGAAGAAGAAGGAGAGGCAGGTCGAATAACATACAGCGCAGATAATCTGGGTAAACCGGTTGAACGGAGACTCTAGTGTAAGACCGGAGATTGGGTAATAGAAAAAAGCTTTTTTATATTAAAGAATCGTTATTAGATAAAAAATTTAATTTCGTATGAGCTTTATATTAATATGAATTTTAATTGTATTCGATAATCTGTTTTGGTTCGGACGAATCTTTGCTTCACTATTGATTTCTGATGGTGGTACACAATAAAAAGCGGGAGGCATCGCTGCCTCCCGCTATTGCCCTTTTATATTAATAGGCGTTGGTGTCATAAGCAGCAGGACTGCTCAGTACACCATCTACACCACAACCACCAGAACCAACGATGTCGTCGTCAAATGTAAACGACGAATCGGCAGTGATGGGGCTGCCATTCGAGAAGGTTACAGGGATATAACCTGAGCAAGCCGGCGGATCTGATTGGTCGGAGTCTGCAATGTAAACTTCGATACCATCAACGACACCTTGCACCGGGTCGGTAGCCGGGGAGGGGGTGTCACTAACCCCTTCAGTACCTCCAACATCACCCACGTCGTAGGATTTCCAAGGGAAACCGCCAAGAGTGATTTGGCTGCAAAGGAAATCACCGGAGCTCACGGTGCCGCTGGTCACTTCGATCACCGCGCGACCAGAGACGATACTCACATCACCCGTCAATTCCAGGTCGCAGTCAACCTCGATGCTGCCGAAGAGCGGCACAGTGGCCGTCAAAGTGGTGGGACCTGAAAAGTCCCGGTCCATTGCAGAGGTGCCGGTAGTGTAAGACAGGTCAGTGCCGGTCTCGTACTCTACGGTGCTGAAGGCGTGTGCGCCGGTCGCGCCCAAGAGAGCGATCGCACCAGCTGCACCGACAGCTGCTTTCTTCATCATTTCCATAGACATGAGAGTCTCCTTAATTCTTCCGTTTATTTGGATATTTGCGACGGCGATCTTTACTTCTTCCATGGTCGCCGCCGTGTCGGCTGGTGAGTTGTTGTTTTGCCCCCCGAACCGACACGATTCACGTTAGATGAGGTGGGAAGAGGAGAGAATAGAAAAAAATGAAAACTGGTCTTTCAAAAAATGAAAACATGAAATTCAACAAATGATAAAGTAGAGCGAGAACAGGAACTTGGGGCTGACTTCTTGCGTACAACCATAAACAATAAAAATTCCACGTCCCCGACGAGCGGTAGCGATTGGCCGACGAACGGTAGGTTTTCAAAGGTAGCCGAAAAAACGTGACCGGGATTTCGTCCACTCTTTAAAACCCGGTTTTGTTTTCCTTGTAAGCTTTTCGCTATTTAGTCTGTAAGTTTTTCGCCAACTTCTTGTGACTGTTACTTATGGTAGCAATTTAACCAACTTGTAGCGTTTTGCTCGCTTTTTGGTGTTCAGGGTCAAGCGTTTCGTTCCTTCATTATCGAAATCTTTTGCATTTTTCCGGCTTTTTCCTGTGTGCCCGTTATGGCTTACGAGCCTGTTATTAAAGTGCTTGGCGCTTTGAGGTTGTTTCCGTGAAGGCTTGTGCGCGTTTTGGGGCGTACAGGTGTGTGCAACGCGACGATCGTCCGCGGGGTATGACATACAGATTTCCACCCCAGCACCCATGGAGACACACCACGGCAAGATGAGTATGAAGGGAGGGACGCAAGCCCGTATCGATGACATTCTGGAGGCGGTCGCGAAGACACGAGTCCGCACCTGAATAGCAGCCTTACTCATTCGGCCAGCGTCGGTGCGTTTTATGGGCGTCTTTGGTGGATGGGAGGTGCCAATCAGGCTCGTTTGCGGTGTCCGCAATCAGCGTCTATTTCGTCGCTTTTGATCTTAGAATGGCCGGTTGGCGCCGGTTTTACCCGTAATGTTCTCCCGGCGAGACTTTCCCCGACATGCACGATCTGCAGGAGGCGTACGAGATGATCACCAACCGGTTCGAGGAATGGAAAGAGCGCCAGCGTCTAGTGGGCGTGCAGCAGGGTATGCAGCAGGGCGTGGAGCAGGGCATTGAGCGAGGCCGCCTGGAAGGCGAACGCGCACTGGTGCTTCGCCTGATACAACACCGCTTCGGCGAATTACCCGCCGCGCTTCGCCTGCGCCTGGAAGGCGCCTCCCAATCGGAGCTGGAACACCTGGCCGACCGCGTTCTGGACGCCACCAGCCTGGACGATCTTTTCCAGTAAGTAAGAGGGCGCACGGTAGCATTGCCTTCCTGCGTCGGTTCTCCTGGAGTGTGACAACAAAGTGTGGCAAACCCCGCTTTTTGCGGCAGCCGCACTTAACCTTGGAAATCACGCAAATCTCGCGTTTTCCTCCGCTTATGACACTGAATAAGCTGTTTCAGGGGCCAATTTCCACCGTTTAGCGTCTTACTTGAACGGCCGGCTTCGATGTTCTGTGGGCGCCTTTGCTGGCCGGGACCTGCTAATCAGGCTTCTTTGCGCCGGGCGCAACATTCGTTGCTAAACACGCAAAATGACGCTTTTTCAGCTTTCTGACACGGTTTTCCTGTCTAATTGCCTGGTTCTGCCACCTTATTGCTCCCTAACCGACTTTCCGTGCTGGCTGACAATGTTTTCAGCCTTCACGTACAGCGCCCCGGGGCCGTAGTGGTTAACCTCGAACCTCCTCAACGGTCTTAGTCCAAGCCCGCCCGGTTGACTGTATCTCATTTGAGATACAGTATGAGTGGCCTGATAGGAGAAAGACCATGGCCGCTGAAACGACGATGTTGCATGTACGAATTAACGAAAAACTGAAAGGCGAAGCCGCCGAGACCCTGGCCGGGCTGGGTTTATCGGTATCAGACGCTGTCCGGATCTTGCTGACTCGCGTGGTCAAGGAGCGCGGCCTGCCCCCCGGCTTGACGACTGATCCCGAGCTCTACGACGCCTGGTTCAAGGCCAAGGTGCTTGAGGCAATGGAAGACAGCCGCGCGGCCGCCCCTCACGATCAGGTCATGGATGATGCGAGGAAACTCATCGAACGGAAGCGAGTGCGGAAAGATTAAGTGGCGGGCGGCGGCCAGGGAAAGTTTGTTGGAGATCGTGGATTACATTTTGGCCGAGCCGGAAGATCTGGCCGACCACGTTGTGGATGCCACCAGCCTCGACGATCTTTTCCAGTAGGTTAGTGGCGCCAATCCTGCCGGTGCTTTGATCGCTGGGTCGTGCTGATCGGACTGGTTTGCGGCAGCCGCACTTAACCTTGGAAATCACGAAAATCACGCCTTTTCTCCCGCTTATGACACCGAAAAAGCCGTTTTTCGGGCTTTTCCCCACTGTTTGGCGTCTCACTCAGTTGTTCTCCGGAGTAGATCCTTTCTTCCGTCTTTGCTTACAACGATTATCCGCACCGTAGGACAGACAGTCCGGCTCGTCCCGCCCACGCTTGTATCTCAATATCGACGAGGTGCTCATGGACGAACACGACACGATCTACAAGCTGCTTTTTGCCCACGACCAGATGATTCAGGACCTGTTGACTGGCTTTCTGCCTGAGGAGTGGGTTGTCGCGCTGGATCTGAATTCTTTAGAGAAGCTGAACGGCAGCTACGTCACGGATGGCCTGCGTGGGCGGCACGGCGACGCGGTTTGGCGAGTACGCTGGGGCGAGGATTGGCTTTATGTCTATCTGCTTCTGGAATTTCAGTCGTCGGTGGACCGCTTCATGGCGTTGCGCATTATGGTCTATACCGCGCTGCTCCATCAGGACTTGATTCGGCGCGGTGAGCTCGGCACCGACCGCCGGTTGCCGCCGGTGCTGCCAGTCGTGCTCTATAATGGTGAGCGGCGCTGGCGGGCGCCCACCGAATTGCGGCCTTTAATTCAGCCTCCGCCGGACGGGCTGGAACACTTCCAGCCCAACCAGGCGTTTCTGCTGATCGACGAAGGGGCCTATGTTTCAAGTCAGACGCAGCCTTTAGATAATCTGGTGACAGCTTTATTTCGGCTGGAACACCATCGATCTTCCGATGAAGTGGTCGGTGTTCTGCAACTTTTGGTAAGGTGGCTGTCGGGTCCGGAACAGGTCGGCTTGCGCAGGGATTACCTCACTTGGCTGCACCGCCGGCTACCAAAATGGTTTCCCGGCGAAACCTTTCCCGAAATGCACGACCTGCAGGAGGCGTACGAGATGATCACCAACCGGTTCGAGGAATGGAAAGAACGCCAACGCCTCGTGGGCGTGCGGCAGGGGCGCTTGGACGGCGAACGCACGCTGGTCCTTCGCTTGATAGAGCACCGTTTCGGGGATGTACCCGCCGCGCTTCGCCTGCGCCTGGAAGGCGCCTCCCAGGCTGAATTGGAAAGCGTTGCCGACCGGGTTCTGGATGCCACCAGCCTGGACGATCTTTTCCAATAGGTAACGTGGCACCGTTCGCTTTTTCTTGCCGGCCGGTCGGGTTAAGGTTATTGACTCATTGATTCGACAATAAGAACTCATCATGCAGCCTCGCCCCGCCTCAACGTTGGCGCTGCTCCGGGATACCGGGCAGGGCCTTGAAGTCTTGATGCTCCAGCGCACCCTGAAGGCCGTTTTCATGCCCGGCTTTTATGTGTTTCCCGGCGGCGCCGTTGATGATGGCGACCGCGATCTGGCCCGCGCCGGCCACCTTCAAGGGCACGATGACGATTCCGCCAGCGCCTTGCTGGGTCTGCCTGACGGTGGCGGGCTGGGCTATTTGGTGGCTGCCGTGCGCGAGTGCTTCGAGGAGTCGGGCATCCTGCTGGCCCGGGACAGCGCCGGCCAGTGGCTGGACGGCGGTCATCCGGTGATGGACGGCCGCTGGGCGGTGGGCAGCGGCGAGGCGGATCTGGGGGATCTGTGCCGTTCCCATGGTTTGGCTTTGTCCCTGGATGGTATTGCTTATCTGGACCACTGGGTGACGCCGCCGGGGCCGCCGCGCCGGTTTGATACGCGTTTCTTCGCGGCGGTGGCGCCGCCTAGCCAGGTGCCCGCCCACGACGGCGAGGAGACCATCGACCATATCTGGATCCGCCCGCAGGACGCGCTGGAGGATCGCCGCCAGGGCCGCCGGGAGTTTGCCACGCCCACGGTGAGCGTGCTGCGCAAGCTGTCGGAGTTCGCGTCCGTGGACGAGGTGCTGGCCTACGCCCGTGACCGTCGGCCCCAGGCGTTTCCCACCCAGCCGTGGCCGGCGCGCAAGGGCGATGAGGTGGTCTATATCGAGCCGGGCCGCCCGGCTTACGACGAGGTGTGCAAGCTCGACCCGGACGCCACCGGCCGCGCCCAGGCGCGTCTTGAAGCGGGCCTGTGGGTGGCGCTGAGTAACCACGTGTCGCGCCTGACGCTGAACGCCGGGTCGGACGACGGCGGCCCGGGCTTCAACAGCTACCTGGTGCGCGCCGGTGGCGAGGCGTTGGTGGTGGACCCGGTGATCGAGAACGCGGACGAAATGCACGCCTTGCTGGAAGCTTGCGACGGCGTGCTGTCCACGATCGTGCTCACCCGGCCTCGGCAACAACAGGCGGCGGCCCGCGCCCTGCAGACCGCCACCGGCGCGCGCATCCTGGGCGTGGCCGGCCCGGCGGACCGGCGCCTGGCCCATGGTGAACCCCACCGCCTGGGCGGGCTCACCCTTAAGCTGCTGCACACTCCCGGCCAGGCGGACGACCATCAGTGCCTGCTGATTCAGGAGGAGGGCATGCTGTTCTCCGGCACCGCCGTGCTTGAGCGCTCCATCGCCAAGGCCTACCTGCCCGCCGCCGACGTGGACGCCTACGTGGCCGGCCTGGCGCGACTGCTGGAGGAAGACCTGCACTGGATCGCCCCCGGCCGCGGCTTCCTGATGGGCCAGCCCCAGAAAGTCCTCGACCACCTGATGACGCAGTGTCTGAGCAAGGTCCAGCGTTAGCCTTCCGCGCAGTGGCGTCCGACCGACGACGTTAAAGTACTTTTCCTACCTGATTTTCCGTTTTGGCTGATACCTGTGCACTCGTTGGCTCCGCATGCTCTCGCTTTCGGCGCTGCGGAGATCGAGCCGTTCTGTCCGATGGCTTGATAAAGTGTAAACCATGGTATACATTCCAAGAAAAGTACTTACCACTAAACGGTTTGACCGATGGCTGGACCGACTTCGCGATAAGCAGGGCAAGGCGCGAATCATTGCCCGGATCCGGCGCATCGGTTTCGGCAACCTGGGCGATACCAAAGTCGTGGGAGGAGGCGTCCGTGAACTCCGAATCCATACGGGCCCGGGTTATCGGGTCTACCTTACGGTCCACCGGCTCGATGTGACCATCCTGCTGGTGGGCGGTGATAAGAGCACCCAAGATGACGATATTCGTCTCGCCAAGTCGTTGGCGAAACGCTATCAGGAGGCGAAATGAGCCAGCATGAGTTGACGCCCTTTGATGCGGCGAGTTACTTGAAGGATCACGATGACATGATCCTTTATCTCAATGCATGCATCGACGAGGACCCGGGCGACGGCTCTTTGATTCGCGCGGCCCTGAACGACATCGCCAGAGCGCAAAACATGTCCAGCCTGGCCCGATCAGTCGGTATGACTCGGGCAGGGCTTTACAAGGCCCTGTCTCCACAAGGCAGCCCTGGATTCGATACCGTACTGAAAATAACGCGTGCCCTGGGCTTACGCCTACACGCCGACAGGCACGGTTAGCAGCAGCACTGATGGGGAACTTGAGGCCTGATATGCCTCTCTTCTTGAGCCATATGCTAATTTTTTCTTTGTTTCTCTGAGGCCTCTATGTTTAGCCTGATGTCACTGGGCCACGAGGGGGAAGTACGTGGCCTGGCGGAAGCGGTTCGGGACGGACCCGGTGCAAGCCGGGTCCTTTTGACTTAGAGTTCCCGAACAACAGAACAACACACACCACAGCGATTTTTGGGGATGGCAATGGACGCCGACTTTTCCACGCAGGCACTGCGTTATCAAACCACCGCTTTGCGCAATACCCGTCTGGGGCAGGACGCATCACTGACGCCCTGGGCGATCAATCCGGATGGGTTGAAGACCACCGCGGTGGCGCAACTGCATCGCATCGCCGGTTTCACCCCGGGCGGCGGCTTGAGCGAGCACGGTGGCTGGGAATATCAGTTTCTCTATAACACCTTGTACACGCTGGAAGCGCCCTACGAGGACGCCTCGGATCTGTATCAACTGCTCCTGACCTGGGACGCCACCATCGCGGTGCGCTACCGGGCGGAGTCGGAACAATCGCTGGACCGCTTGCTCGAGGTCGCCTACGGCCCCGGTGCCCGGGCGTTCCGATCCCATTGGCGGAGTGCCGCGGACGCGTTGTTCGCCCAGGCCGGTTACGGCGCGGAGTTCGGCGACCGTGTCCTGGAAGACGCCCTGATCATGCAACCGCCCCGCGCGAAGCCCGTGTACCAGCAGGACGAACCCTTGCGTCCCGGTGTCACGCCCGCCCAGGAGGCGCTGCGCGCCGAAGGCCCGCAAGCCGGCCCCGCCGGCCGTACCCACTAGGTCAGTGCCATATCGTCTGAGTCGCCGAAAAGGACGCATGAAAATGACAATAACCAACACGCTTCGCGGTCTGACGTTCGCCGCCTCATCCTGGCTTCTGATATCGGCCGCGCAGGGCGCGCCGGTGACGTTTTCGTCGGAAAAACTGTGCGTGGAAGGCGTGGCGGCGCCGCTTGAGGTGGAAGTGGCGGCCACCCAGGCCCAGCGTAACCGTGGCCTGATGCAGCGCGACCACCTGGCGGAGAACGCCGGCATGCTGTTTCTGTTCGACGGCCCGATGCCCGAGGGCATCGGCTTTTATATGTACCGCACCCTGATTCCCCTGGACGTGGCGTTCGCCGACGAAGACGGTCGGATCGTGTCGATCATGACGATGACGCCGTGCCCCCATGATGACCCGCGTCGCTGCAAAGTTTACCGGCCGGGCAGGGCGTTCCTGTCCGCGCTGGAGGTGAATGCCGGCTTCTTCGAGCGCCACGGCGTGGAAAAAGGGGACGGACTTTTCGATCCGGTGGACGGCCGCTGCGATCTCGCACCCGACGACGAGCCGATCGCTGACAAGGATTAGCGTTTCCGGCTTCTTTCCCTCGCGTATCACCCCGGCACACTGGACCCGTACCCGACCCAAGGACGCGGAACGGAGAGCGAGATCGATATGTCGGAGGAGCGCACCCCCTACGCGCCGGGCACCGCCTCGGCGGCGGACGCCTGGGTGGACCGCCTGCTGGAACGGGGGCGGGGCCCGGAACTGGCGCCGATGCCCCTAAGCACCCCGCTGGACGGCACCCACATCACCGCGGCGGTGCGTTTGACCGGCCGCGACCGTTTTCACCTCGCCCGGGTTCTGGGCGTGGACCTGCCCACCCTGGAGCACTGGGAGCGCGGGCTGGGCGCCCCCGACGGCGCCGCCCACGCCTTGCTGCTCATCGCCCTGCGTTTCCCCGAAGTGATCCGCGCCTTCTCCACCGATTGACTGGCACTTACTGCCGGGCGTTGAGCATGGCGATGGCCGCCAGCGCTTCCGGGTCGTGTTCCTTGAGCCGGTTGGCGATGCCGTGCTGGAAGAAGTAGCGGAAATCCGGCTCCTTCTGCGCGGGCACCAGGCAGCGGTCACCGGGCAGCACCGGTGTCTGGGTGACGGCCTCTTCATCGGCGACCATGGCCTGGGCGGTGCCGTCGCCGTACAGGCGCCAGCTGACCACTTCCATCAGGCTCAGGGTTTCGAATTCGTCCTCCGAGAACACCGCGTGGGTGCCGATGGTGTCGGGAATTTCCTGTACCAGGCCCGGGCCCGGTTTGCCGAAACCGCCCTTGCCAAAGAACGCCACCGCTTCGTCCAGCTCCCGCACCTTGTGCGGCGGGGCCTCGCAGAACAAATAGTCGCTTTCCGGCAGCCGGTAGCCTTCCCAGCGTCCGTTGAGCGGGTCCGCCAGTTCGTGGGCGCTCGCCAGTTTTCTCAGCCACGGCACCATGGCCAGGGTGTCGCCGTTTTCCAGGCGCGCCCAGGCGAGGATCTTGACCGAGAAGAGAGTGTCGGGGTGCTGGTCGTTGGCATAGAGCAGTTCCATGCCGTCGTATTCAGGGGAGAGTCTGAGTATCGGCGGCGATTCGGCTCGCCGTCGTGGGGTGAAGGGCAACACGTTGTTGGGACGTCTCGTGTTGCCCACGGGGTCACGCCGGTTTGCCATAAACACCTCCGCGCAGCCTGTCTAATCACACTAGACGGTGGCGACGGGGCGCGCAAGCGCTCTTTTTGTAGGAGCGGGCAGGGCCCGCTCCTACAAGGAGGGGGCTCCACGAACCGCTATGTGAGTATCAGCGTGGCAATCACAGCCAGCACCGGTAGGATCGGCGCCAGCCACACCATCAAGCGCGGCCGGTAGGGCAGCAGGAACACCAGCGGCAACCCGGCCAGCGTGATCAGGCCCAGCGCCATGGACAGCGCCAGGCCGGTGGGCCACAGCCGCAGGCAGCTGGCCACCATCAGGGCGATCAGCACCCAGCCGCCGATGCGGAAGGCGCGCAGCCGCGCCGGCGGCGGTTTCGCTCCGAGAGCCGCTTCATGATGGCGCTTCATGGCCAGCGCCAGCGCGGTCAGGCCCGCATAGGCCAGGGTCAGCGGCAGGGTCACGGTGATTACCGTCATGCGCCGTCCTCCGCGGCGCGGGCCGGCGCGGCCCGGCGTGCCGGCCGAGCGCCGGGTTTGCGGGCTGGCACCGGCGCTTTTCTGGCCACCCGCCACAGCGCGTACCCCCAGGCGCCGGCCAGCATCAGGCAGACCAGATCAAAGCCGGCCAGGGCGCCGTGGCGCCAGCCGGCGGCGCTGAACAGGTGGCTGTCGGTGGTGGTCATGTTCACGACCGGCAGCGCCGCCCACAGCACGCTGATCGTCGCCAGTTGTTCGATCCAGCCGCGCCGGTCCGGGCGCAGCAGCGCATGGCCCAGGGCCAGCAGCCAGGTGAGGAAGAACACGCGAATTTCCCAGCTCTCGCGGGCGGCCAGTTCCACCGGCAATATTCGGTTGGCGGCGAAGTAGGCCGCCATGGCGGCGAACAACCCGGTGAGCGAGGCCATGTTGAGCCCGTTCACCAGCCGCAGTGAGAACCCCGGGGCCTTGCCGCGCAGTTGCTGGGTGCGCTTGGACACCCACAGCAGCATGCCGGTGGCGACCATGGCGGTGCCACCGACGCCGAACAGGAAGAACAGCCAGCGCACCGTGGGGTCGGCGAAGCGGGCCAGGTGCAGGTTGACCAGCAGGTTATAGACCCGGAAGGCGCGGGGCACCGCCGCGTCGCCGGGTCGCGTTTCCAGCAATTCGCCGTTGCCGCCATTGAACACCAGGGTGGGGTTGCCACCCCGGCGCTGGTCGGTGATGTGCGGCGCCTTGTCCGTGGACACACGGATCACGGCGTTATCCCGGTTGGGCCAGTCCACGCTGATCCGGCGCACCGGTTGATCGAAGGTGGCCCGGGTGCGCGCCACCAGTGGCGCGATGTCCACCATGGTCGCCGCCGCGCCGCCCTCGGCGGGGGCTTCCTCACGGGGAAAGACATCCTGGAAGAAGCCCCGCCAGCCGTCTTCGTAGGCGGCGTTCATGCCCCAGGGCATCAGCATCACCATGAAGATCAGCAACCCCGAATAGGTGATCATGAAATGAAACGGCAGCGCCAGCACCGCCGTGGCGTTGTGGCTGTCCAGCCAGGAGCGCTGGCCCTTGCCGGGCCGGAACGTGAAGAAGTCCTTGAAGATTTTCTTGTGGGTGATCACGCCGCTGATGATCGCCACCAGCATGAACATGGTGGCCACGCACACCAGCCAGCGCGCCCAGAGACGCGGCACTCCGTGTAACTCAAAGTGGAACCGGTAAAGAAAATCACCGCCTCGGCTGGCGCGGGGCTCAAGCAGCTCGCCGGTGCCGGCGTCCATCACCGCCCGTTCGCCGCGTCGGCGGCCGCCTTCCTCGGTTGCCGGTGTGTCCGGCTGCCAACGCAGTTCCGCCACCGGCGAGCGCGCCTCGGGCAGATGAATGTCCCATCTTTTGGCGTCCGGCGCCCGGGCGTTCAGGGCCGCCCAGGCCAGGGCCGGAGTGTCCGGCGACGGCTGCGAGTGGTGCAGTTCCGGCGCCATCCACAGGGAGATTTCCTCACGGAAATAGGCGCTGGTACCGGTCACGAACATGGCCAGCAGCAGCCAGCCCAGCAACAGGCCGCTCCAGGTGTGCAGCCAGGCCATGGATTGCCGCAGACCCGCCTTCAAAACGGATTCCCCGCGCCGCCCAGCCCGGCCAGCGCGGCGAGTAACAGCGCCGGCGCCAGAACACCGACCCAGGCGCGCACCGCACTGCGCGTGGCGAACGCCCACAGCACCGCCAGGGTGTAAATCAGAAAGGACAGCAGGTTGGCGGTGATCACCGCCGTGGCCGGCGCCGCCGGCAGCCACAAGGCGAGGGCGGTGGTGGCGCAGGCGGCCAGCGCGTAGCCGCCGAACACGGCGGCCAGCGTGCGCGAGGCCACGCCGATCGCGGGCGAGACGGCCAGCCGCTGAAACAACGAAGTAAACATGAAATCCCCAGCGCCGAACGGATGGCGCGTTACGAAAGAGGCGCTTAAATAAGAATGGTTATTATCCGCAAATGCGCAGCGAACGCAATGCGCACGGTGTAAGCTTTGTAGGTCGGGTTAGGCCGAAGGCCGTAACCCGACGTCCACGCTCGCCGGCGCCGCCAATGGCTGCCGCAACCGCCAGCGCAAGCGAATGCCAAGCAGCACCGCGGCGGCGGTGAGGCCCGACACCAGCCCGATCCAGAACCCCGCCGGGCCCATGGCCGGCCGCCACAGATCGGTGAGGCCGAGCACGTAACCCACCGGCAGTCCCACGCCCCAGTAGGCCACCAGGGTCATCAGCATCGGCCAGGCGGTGTCCTCGAAGCCGCGCAGGCAGCCGTTGGCGCACACTTGCAGAGCGTCGGACACCTGGTAGATGCCGGCGAACAGCAACAGATGCGCGGCCAGGGCGATCACCTCCGGGTTATTGGTGTAGATGTGCGGAATCCACGGCCGGCTGACGATCAGCGCCAGCCCGGCGACCAGGCCGATGCCGCCGGTCATCGCCAGCGAGCAACGCACCGCGCGGCTCAGCCCGGCGCTGTCGTGGCGGCCGCGCGCATGGCCCACGCGTACCGTGGCGGCGAGCGCGAAACTGAGCGGGATCATGAAAATCAGCGAGGTGAAATTCAGCGCGATCTGGTGGCCGGCGACAATCTCCGGCCCCAGCCGGCTGATCAACAGCGCGATCACCGCGAAGATGCTCACCTCGAAGAAAATCGACAGGCCCACCGGCAGCCCCAGCCGCAGCATGTAACCCAGGCTGGCCAGTTCCAGATGGCGCTGGCGCAGGGTCAGCCGCGCCGGGCGGTACACCGGATGGCGGCGGATGTAGGCGCCCATCATCAGCGCCATGCTCCACATCACCAGGCTGGTGGCCCAGCCGCAGCCGACGCCGCCCATGGCGGGGAAACCCAGCTTGCCGTAGATCAGCACATAGTTGGCCGGGATGTTGATGGCCAGGCCGATAACGCTGATCCACAGCACCGGCCGGGTATGGTTCATCGCCTCGGTGTAACTGCGCAGCGCCAGCAGCACGGCGGCGCCGGGCATGCCCCAGCTGAGCGCGTCCAGGTAGCCCGCCACCAGCGGGCGGATGGCCGGGTCCACGTCCATCAGCCCCAGCAGCGGCCCCATGGAGCGCAGTATCACGGCGCTGAACAGGCCCAGACCCAGCGCCAGCCACAGCCCCTGCTGGGCCACCGGGTTGACGCGATGGTAAGCTTCGCCGCCGAGATGGCGAGACAGGATCGGCGTGGCACTCATCAGCACGCCGGTCATGAACAGGAACAGCGGCACCCAGATGCTGGCGCCCACCGCCACCGCGGCGAGATCCTCGGCGCCTACCCGGCCCGCCATCATGGTGTCCACGAAGCCGTTGGCGGTCTGCGCCAGCTGGCCGCCGAGAATCGGCAGAGCAAGACGCAACTGAGCAAGGTATTCGAGACGATGAGCGGACATGGCGCACTACAGCCTGATCACGGGGCGGCTACCATACCGCAATCCCGTGTCGTGGTGCACCGCGCCACGGACCTGGAGACGCTGTTTCAGGACACTTTTTTCGAGCGCTACCACACGGTTTTGGAAGGCGGCTTCGACGAGCCCCTGTATCGGGCCGGTAACCCGCGTTCCGGTGATCCCGCCCGCATCCGCTACACCCGCGATTACTTCCGCAGCGCGCTCCATGAGGTGGCGCACTGGTGCGTGGCCGGCCCGCGCCGGCGGCGCCTCGACGACTACGGCTACTGGTATGCGCCGGACGGCCGCGACGCCGCCGCCCAGGCGGAATTCCTGCGCGTGGAAGTGCGCCCCCAGGCACTGGAGGCGCTGTTTTGCGCCGCCTGCGATCATCCGTTCCGCGTCTCCCTGGACAACCTGGACGGCGACCCCGGCGACGAAGCCCGCTTCGCCGCCGACGTCCAGGCTCTCGCCGAGCGCCTGCACCGCGACGGCCCGCCGCCCCGCGCTCAACGCTGGATCAACGCCCTGACGCGCTTCTACGGTATTTAGAGGCTTGCGGCGCAAAGGTGTGTTCGTTATATTTAATTAATAATTATTCTCATTCGTATTCATGTTAACGGCTGCCGTCCCGCGACCCGCCTATGTTTTCTAATGCCCTGAATGCCGACATCGGCGTCCTGTACCGCGATCATTCCGGCTGGTTGTTCGGCTGGCTGCGCCGCCGCCTGGGCGGTAATACCGCCGACGCCGCCGACCTGGTCCAGGATACCTATGTCCGCTTGATCGATTCCGGCCGCTATCCACGGGCAGGGGAGCACCGCGCCTTCTTGACCCAGATTGCGCGGAGCCTGGTGATCGACCTGCACCGGCGCCGCCGGCTGGAAGCCGCCTATCTGGAAGCGCTGGCGGCCCGCCCGGAGGAGGTGGCGCCGTCGTCCGAGCAACACACCCTGGTGCTGGATACGCTGATCCGCATCGATGAAGCGTTGGACCGGCTGCCGGCCAGGGTCAGCCGTGCTTTCCTGTTGTCCCGTTTCGAAGGGCTCACCTACCACCAGGTGGCGGCGCGACTGGGCGTGTCCCACGGTGCCGTGCGCAAGTACATGCTCAAGGCCACCCAGGCCTGTTTGCTGGCCCTGGACGAGCCGTCCCGGTGAGCGAGAGAGTGCCCGCCGCGCTGGTGGATTTCGCCGCCCGGCACGGGCTGGAACCGTCGCGCCTGCAAGCGGCGCTGGATTGGCAGGTGAGCCTGTGGTCCGGCGAGATGGGCGCGGACGAACGCCGCGCCTGGGCCGCCTGGCTGAGCGCCGACACCGGGAACCAACGGGCCTGGACGGCAGTGGAACGTCTTGCCGGCCGGCTTGGCGATCTGCCCGACGACGTGGCACGGCATTCGTTGAAACGCCCGGCGCGGATCAGCCGCCGCCAGGCGCTTGGCCTGGCCGGGCTGGCGGGCGTCGGCGCTCTGGTAGGACGGAGCGACTGGACCGCCCGCGCGGTCGCCGATTGCCGCAGCGGGGCCGGTGAGCTGCGCTCGCTGACCTTGCCGGACGGTTCCGGGCTGATGCTTAACACCGCCAGCGCGGTGAACCTGGATTTCGCCGCCGACCGGCGCTTGCGGGTGCTGGCGGGCAGCGAGATCGCTCTCGACCGGCGTCGGGTGAGTGCCGGCCCGTTGCGCATCGAGATGTCGGACACGCGCCTGGAAGCGGGGTCCGGCCACGTTGCGCTGCGCGACCATGGTGACCGGTTGCGGGTGGCGGTGCTGGACGGGACCTTGCGCGTGCTGCCACGGCGCGCCGGCGGCACCGCCACGACTCTGAAAGGTGGCGAAGCCGCCTGGGTATCCGCCCACGGTGTGCGCCGCTCTCCGCTGGCCACGGACCACCGTGTGCTGGACTGGACCCGTGGCGTGCTGCGCGTTGACCGACAGCCGCTGGCGGCGTTTCTGGCTGAACTGGGGCGCTACCGCCACGGCTTTCTGTACTGCGACGACGCGGTATCGTCGCTGGTGGTCTCCGGCGCCTTCCGCATCGATAACACCGATTTTGCCCTGCAATCCCTGGCGCAGGCCCTGCCGGTGGCGGTGCATTACCGCACCCCCTGGCTGGTGAAAATCGGCCCGCTGGATAACGTCGCGAAGAAAAATGCGTTTTTGGTGTAGCACTTTTCCATTCCCGTTCGGGAACCTTGTATAGCCCTCCGAAAAACGACACACGCAAGGATCGGATCATGATGCGTTACGCCCTGCCGATGGGCCGCCCGGCGGCCGTCTGGCTGTTTATTGCCCTGTTCACCGTCGCGGTCGCGGCGCCGTCGCCGGCCGTGGCGGACAGTCCTCGCCAATACCGGATCGAGGCCGGCCGCCTGGACGCGGCCCTAAGCCGCTACGCCAGCGAGGCCGGCCTGACCCTGGTCATCGACGGCCGTCTCACCGACGGCAAGACCAGCCCGGGGCTGGAAGGCGAATACCGTGCCCGCGAGGGCCTGCGCACGCTGCTCGCTGGCAGTGGCCTGGAAGCGGTACGTCAGCCCAACGGCAGCTATCGTCTGCGCCCGCTGTCCCAGGCCGGTGACAAAGGCCACCGGCTCAACGAAGTGAGCGTGACCTCCGCATCGGCATCCGGGCGGGCGGTGGACGTGACCAACGCGCCCGCCAGTATTTCCGTGATCGGCGAGGAACAGCTGGAGGGTAAATCCTACCGGGACATTACTCAGGCGCTGCAGGACGTGCCCGGCGTCTACGTCGATGACGGTCCGTCCGGGAAAGGGGGAACCGAGGAAATTTCCATCCGTGGCATGGACAGCAAATACACGCTGATTCTGGTGGACGGCAAGCCGCAGGGTTCCGGCCAGTCCTACTACAATGGCTTCGGCAGCGGTGCTGAGTACGGCTGGCTGCCGCCGATTTCCGCGATTGAACGCATCGAGGTGATCCGCGGGCCGATGTCGTCCCTGTACGGCTCCGACGCCCTGGGCGGCGTGATCAATGTGATCACCAAGAAGACCCCGGACCAGTGGGGCGGGGCGCTGACCCTGGAACGCACCCACCAGGAAGACCACCTCTCCGGCGACCGCCAACAGCAACGCTACTACCTGAGCGGGCCGCTGGTGGCGGATACCCTCGGCTTCACGCTCACCGGCTCGCGCTTCATGCGCGACGAGGACGAGATCGAAGGCGGCTACCGCGATTTCGACCGTGATAACACCACCGCCACACTGACCTGGACGCCGGGCGACGCGCAATCCATCTCCCTGGAAGCCGGCTACGCCACCCAGACCACCCAGGGTACCGCCGAAAACACCGGCTCCGACAGCGAGTTGTACACCGTGCGGCGTCACCAGGCCCTCAGCCATGATCTGCTTTGGGCCGGCGACGTCAGCACCAAAAGCTACGTGCAGCGCGAGGAACTGGAAAACCAGACCCAGAACGCGCTGTACGAACGAGTGACGGCGAACACCGCCACCGCCATTCCGCTGGCCGATCATGTGCTCACCGTGGGCGGCCAGTACCGCGAGCAGAAAACCGAAAACCCCACCCGGGCGATCGGTGAACCCAACCTGGAACGGTCCGATATGGCGCTGTTCGCCGAGGACCAGTGGTTCGTCACCGACCCGCTGGCACTGACTGCCGGTGTGCGCTGGGTGGACGATGAAAACTACGGCAGCGAGGCGGTGCCACGGGTTTACGGCGTCTACAACTTTACCCCGCAATTCACCCTCAAAGGCGGCGTCAGCGCCGGCTACCGCACGCCGGATCTCAAGCAGGGGGATTCCAACTGGGTGGAAGGCGGCGGCGGCCGTTCCGTGGACGGCGGCGACATCGGCAACTCCGATCTGAAGCCGGAAAAGAGCGTTACCTACGAACTGGGTGCGCTCTGGGAAGGGTATAACGGCGTGGCCGCCAGCCTCACCGTGTTCCACACCGATTACGACGACAAGATCGAGAAGCCGATCATCTGTGACCGCATCAGCGGCCCGGACCTCACCTGTGTGTACCAGGGTTACGACTACGAAAAACTCTATCAGTACACCAACGTCGATGAAGCGCGCATTCGCGGCGCCGAGGTGACCTTCTCATTCCCGGTGGGCTACCGCGTTAGCGTCAACACCAACTACACCTTCACCGACAGCGAGCAGCTGTCCGGGGACAACGAGGGCAACCCGCTCAACGATCAGCCTCGCCACCGCGCCAACATCGGCGTCGACTGGCGCGTCAACGACGCCACCCGCCTGTGGACCAAGGCCCGCTACAAGGGCCGCGCCGAACAGGTGGCCGGGCGCGGCGGTCTCACCGACGAGTACCCCAGCTACACCCTGGTGGATACCGGCGCGGTCTACCGGCTCACCGAACGGGTGGACGTCTACGGCAGCGTCGAGAACGTGTTCGACAAGACCGTCGACAACGACAACTTCGGCCGCATCCTGGACGGCCGCCGCTACAGCGCCGGCGTCACCGTCAACTTCTAAACTACCGGCATGCTATCTCAAGGGCTCACCGGAGTGGGCGCAACGTGGGCATAAAGTAAACCCTGGTTTACATTTATGACAGCCAGGGTTTACAATTCACCCATGTCATTGGAAGTACTAAAAACAACCACCTTTGACCGTTGGCTCGCTGGACTGAAAGATCGTCGAGCGAAAGTGAAGATCAACGCGCGGTTGCTGGTAATCCAGGAAGGCGGCATCAGTGATGCAAAAAGCCTCGGAGGCGGCCTTTGGGAAACACGAATTCATTATGGGCCTGGCTACCGGCTTTATTATGTCTGGCGTGGTCAGCGTGTGATCGTGTTGCTGTGTGGTGGTGATAAATCCAGCCAGCGGCGGGATATAAAAAGGGCCAGGGAAGTGGCGCGGTATTTTGATGAATAGCGGCGTTTACAGGAGAGCGGGAATGGCCAAAGACAAAGAAATCAGAGAGGCGGTGACCCCCTGGGATCCGGCCGACTATCTTACCGATCAAGAGGACTGCGTGCTTTTCCTCGAAGCTTGCGTGGAGGAGGGCGACCCCTCCGTAATCATCGCCGCACTGGGGGCCGTCGCGCGAGCGCGGGGCATCGCGACCCTGGCGGAGCAAACTGGAATGAGCCGCCAGGGCCTGTACAAAGCCCTGCGCGAGGACGGCAATCCGTCTTTCGCGGCGGTGCTGAAGATAATTCGAGCGCTTGGAATGCGGCTTCACATTGAAGCCGCCTGAGAGCGCAATCGAATACCCTCAGCGAAGCATGTGCAGGAAATGCATGTGCTTCTCGTACTGGTCGAGCACGTCGCTGATCACCTGCTCGCGGCTGAAACCCATCAGGTCGTAGTCCTGGCCGCCCTCGCTGAGGAACACGTCGGCGCGGAAGTACTGATCGCTGTCGGCGTGACGTTTCGAGTGCTCCAGCTGGCGCATCGTAATCGACGGGCGGGCGTAGCCGCGCACACGCACGCCATACAGGAAGTCGGTTTCCTGGCCGTGACGGACCACCAGGGTGGCGCGGTCGTCGCCCTCGGTGACCTCCACGTCCAGGCCGTGGCCGCGCAGCTCGTCGGCCACCGCGTTGAGCGCCGGGGCGGCCACCTCGCGCAGGAACGCCAGCACCCGGGCGCGGACCGGGAAGCTCACCATGCCGCGCAGCCGGGTTTTCCAGGCCCCGGCGGGGGTGTGGTGGCCGACATGGATGGTGGCCGGCGCGGTGCCCAGATTGGACTGGAAGCTGGTGCGCCGGATGCCTTCCACTTTCAAGGACCGGACCAGCCCGAAGCAGGCGATCAACAGCACCGCCGAAAACGGCAGTGCCGAGGCGATGGTCGCCGATTGCAGCGCCTGCAGCCCGCCGGCCAGCATCAGCGCGATGGCCACCAGCCCCTCGGAGCCGGCCCAGAAAATACGCTGCCACACCGGGGTGTCGTCGTGGCCCCCGGAGGCCAGCATGTCGACCACCATGGAACCGGAGTCCGAGGAGGTCACGAAGAACACCACCACCATCAGGGTGGCGACGCCGGAAATAAAGCCGGACCAGGGGAACTGCTCCAGGAAGCGGAACAGCGCCACCGCGTTGTCGTCCTTCACGTATTCCGCCAGCTGCGCGTAGGTGCCGTCCAGGATCATGCGGATCGCGGAATCGCCGAACACCGTCATCCAGAACAGGGTGAAGCCGGCGGGCACCAGCATCACGCCCAGGGCGAATTCACGGATGGTGCGGCCCCGTGACACGCGGGCGATGAACATGCCCACGAACGGCGACCAGGAAATCCACCAGCCCCAGTAAAACAGCGTCCAGCCGCCCATCCAGTCCTGCGGGCCGTCCTCCACCTGCGGCTGATAGGTGTAGAGGTTGAAGGTCATGTTGACCAGCTCGGAGAGGTAATCCCCCAGGTTCTGCACATAGGCTTTGAGCAGGAACACGGTGGGGCCGAGCAACAGCACAAAGGCCAGCAGCAGGAAGGCGAGGCCCAGATTCAACTCGGACAGGCGGCGGATGACGGCGTCCAGGCCAGTGACCACGGAGATGGTGGCCAGGCCGGTGATGGCGAGGATCAGACCCACCTGCACCCACTCGTTCTTGGGTAACCCGAACAGATAGTTCAGCCCGGCGTTCACCTGTTCCACGCCGAAGCCCAGGGAGGTGGCGACGCCGAACACCGTGCCCACCACCGCGAAGATGTCCACCGCGTGGCCCAGCGGGCCGTAAATTTTCTTGCCGATCAACGGGTAGAGCGCCGAGCGCAGCGTTAACGGCAGGCCGTGCCGGAAACTGAAGTAGGCGAGAATCAGCCCGACGATGGCGTAGATGCTCCAGGCGTGCAGGCCCCAGTGAAAGAAGGTGGCGCGCATTGCTTCCTTGGCGGCGGCGATGGTGCCCGGGTCCGCCATCGGCGGCGCCGTGAAGTGGGTCACCGGTTCCGCCACGCCGAAGAACATCAGGCCGATGCCCATGCCGGCGGAAAACAGCATCGCGAACCAGGAGGCGTAGCTGTAATCCGGCTCCGAGTGATCCTTGCCCAGCTTGATGTCGCCGAAGCGGCTCACCGCCAGAAACGTCACCAGGGTGATGATGATCGCCACGGTGAGCACGTAGAACCAGCCGGCGTCGCTGATCACCCGCGCCTTGACGTTGTCGAACACGGTTTCCGCCGTCCCCGGCGCGATCACCGAAAACAGCACCATGGCGGCGATGATCGCCACCGAGGTGAAAAACACCGGCGGGTTGATCAGCACTTTGGGTTTTTGTTGTTCGGCGGGGCTTTGCTGGGGATCGTCAACCATCGGGCTCTCCTCATCCTTGGCAGGAACTCACCACGCAGACGCTAACACAACTGCGGTGAAAACGACGCGAGCTTTTGGAAGCCCGCCTTGTGGGAGCTTGCTTGCAAGCGAAAGGCAAGCTTTGCTTGCCGGCAGGATGCCAGAGGCCTCTCTAAAGGCTATACAAACAACCTCTCTGGGATCCTGCCGGCCGGCATAGCCGGCCTTTCGCGGGCAGGGCCCGCTCCCACAAGGCCCGCTCCTACAACCGCCCGGCCTGTTTCAGTTGCTGGTAGGCCTGGCCGAGTCGTTCGGCGAGGGTGTCCGGGGTGGCGGCCACCAGCCGCGCGCCGGCGTGGCGCAGACGCGCGTGCAGGGCGCGGCGTTGCTGTTGTTCGTGGGCGTCGGCGGTGACGCGCAGGGCGTCGTCCAGGCTCGCCACCCGGGCGTGGCGCAGGGCCGCCTGTTCGGGCAATTCCATGTCGGCCACCATCACCAGGTGGCGGCGGCTGAGCATGCGCACGGCGGCCAGCAGATCGTCGCTGTCTTGCACGTGCACGCGGCTGATGATCACCACCAGGGCGCGCCGCCGCCAGCGGCCGTGGAAGTGCCGCGCCGCCTGGCTGAAATCGCTGGCCCGGTCGGCGGGGTGCACGTCGTAGAAGCCTTTCAACAGGCTTTGAATACCATTGGGGCCGTGCACCGGGTCCTGCCAGCGCGGTGTTTCCGCCGAGAACAACATGGCGCCGGCCCGGTCGCCCTGGCGCAGCGCCGACCAGGCCAGCAGCAGGGCGGCGTTGAGACCGTGGTCGAAGGCGGTCAGGCCACCTATAGGCAGCGCCATGCGGCGGCCGCCGTCGAGCAGCACCCAGAGGCTTTGATTCTGCTCGTCCTGGTAGTGGCGGCTGATCAACCGCTGACGGCGGGCGCTGGCTTTCCAGTCGATGCGGCGCGGGCTGTCACCGGCCTGGTAGTCGCGCAACTCATGGAATTCCAGGCCCTCGCCCCGGCGCGGCTGCACCCGGGCGCCGAAACGGCCACGGCTTTTGTCCACCGCCAGCGCGGCGCGGGCGATCGGCGAAAAGTCCGGATAGACCGGCACGCGGCGCTCGGCGGCGACGCGCCGGCGCTGCTGCCAGAGGCCGCGTGGCGACGGCAGCCACAGTTCGATGGCGCCGAAGCGCACCACGCCGCGCCGGGTGGGCCGGTAGCGGTAGCGCACCTCGGTGCGGTCATGGCCGGCGGCGGGCATCAGGGCGCGCGGCAGCCCGGTGAGCGCGTCGTCCGGCGGGTGATGGTCGGCCACCAGCCATTGCTCGCCAGGGGCGGCGCCACGGCTGTCGAAGGTGAGCGTCACGGTGTGCGCGATACCCACCGCCAGCGCCGCCGGCAGGCGCCGCTCCGCCGCCGGCGTGGGCCGCGCGCGCAGGCGGCGCAGATCGTCCAATGCCCACAGCGCGCCGGCCAGCCCCAGCCCGGCCCAGGCCAGCAATGCCGGCGCCGCCAGATCCGGCAGCCAGGCGCGTGCCAGCAGCGGCAAGACGGCCAGCGCCGCCCATACCAGCAAGCCCTGAATCAGCCGCTGTCCGGGCCTTATCGGCATGCGGCCTCCACGGCGGTCTGGCGACCGCGATGCAGGATGCAGGATGCTGGATACAGGGGCGAAGCCTGGCTGCTTGTGCGAGCGGGCCTCGCCCTTTCGCTTGCAAGCAAGCTCCCACAAGGCCCGCTGCCACAAGAGGCTCGGTCGCTTGGCTGCGTCCTCAATCCTGCATTCTTTATCGAGCCAAAGGCGATCATTGCCGCGGCGCCTCCACCTGCTCCAGCAACTGTGTCAGCACCGATTCCACGGTCTGGCCCTCCAGTTCCGCGTCCACGCCCAGGCGCAGTCGGTGGCGCAGCACCGGCGCCGCCACCGCCTTGATGTCGTCGGGTACCACGAAGTCGCGGCCGCTGAGCAGCGCCTGGGTTTTGGCGGTGCGCGCCAGCGCGATGCTGGCGCGCGGGCTGCCGCCCTGGATCAGGCCCGGGTGCTCGCGGGTGGCGCGCACCAGACGCAACAGGTAGTCGACGATGGCCGGGTCGATCAGCACCTGTTCGGCGCTGCGGGTCAGCTCGAGGATGCCGGCGGCGTCGGTGACCGGCGTCAGCTGCGCCGCGTCCAGGCTGTCCGGCAGCCGCCCGTCCAGCACCATCTCCACCATGCGGGATTCGTGCTCCTGGTCCGGATAATCAATCAGAATCTTGAACAGGAAACGGTCCAGCTCCGCTTCCGGCAGCGGGTAGGTGCCTTCCTGGTCCAGCGGGTTCTGGGTGGCCAGCACCACGAACGGCGGTTCCAGCGCGAAGCTTTCCCCTTCGATGGTGATTTGCCGCTCCTGCATCACCTCCAGCAGCGCCGCCTGGGTCTTGGCCGGCGCCCGGTTGATCTCGTCGGCGAGCAGCAGGTTGGTGAAGGCCGGGCCCTTGCGCACCCGGAAATCGCCGCTCTGGCTGTCGAACAGGGCATGGCCGGTGACGTCGGAGGGCATCAGATCGGGGGTGAACTGAATACGTTGAAAGTCCAGCTCCAACACCCGCGCCAGGCTGCGCGCCAGCAGTGTCTTGCCGAGACCGGGCACGCCTTCGATCAGCACGTGGCCGCCGGTGATCAGGGCGATCAGCACTTGCCGGGTGATCGCCGGCTGGCCCACCAGCACCTGGTTCAGCTGCGCTTCGATGCGACGCGCCAGGGCGCCGGCCTGTTCCGTCTGGCTGGTCATAAACGGCTCCTCAGGGTTTGCAGTATCGCCACCCGGTCCGCCCATTGCTGGCGGTCCCGGGGGCGCGGTTGTTGGATGTCGCGGCCGCCTTCCACGGCGTCGCGCAAAGCGGCTTCCGGCAGGCCCAGGCGCTCGGCGGCGATCGCCAGCGCCTGGTCGCGGTCCGGATGAAGCAGGTCCAGGCGCCGCCGCGCGCTGTCGCGCAGCGGCGCGGTCAGCCGCTCGCTCTGGCCGGTGCGCCAGTGGAAATGGCCCAGCGCCAAAAGATGACCGAGATAGTCGGTGCGGTCGGCTTCGGCGGCGTGCCAGTGGGGCCCGGGGCGGGGCAGGCGGCGCCACAGCCAGGCGGCCAGGGCGAGCAGCAAGGCCAGCATCGGCGGCCAGGCGTGCTGCCACAGCCACAGCGGCAAGGGCGGCATGTCGATGCCTTGCACGAACCACACCGGGCCGTCGGCGATCAGTTGATTGAGCAGCCAGGCATGATCGAAATAATGCAGGTGCTGGTTGTCCCACAGGGTCAGACCGGCGAGCACGGTCAGTTGCCCGTCGCCCCAGGACAGGTGGACCAACTGCTCGCCCCCGGCGTTGCCGGCCTTGGAGAACGGCAGCTCGGGCAGCAGCTCGGTGGCGCTGTGCCGCAAAGCCTGGCCCGGCGAGGCCAGCAGTTGCCGTGGCGGGCCGTCCGCGAACGTTAGCAACGCCGGCGCCGGCAGTGGCGGCGCCTCGCAGGTGAGCGCTTCACACTGAGGCGCTAGCTCGCCGTCGTTGTCGCCGAGACAATATTCCAGGAACAGGCTTTCCATGGGCTGAAAGCGGTCCAGCAGGGTGGCGAAGGGGTCGTCGTCGCTGTCCAGGCTTTCCTGGCTCACCGCGTGCAGGCCGAGCGGCGCCAGCAACGGGTCGTCGTTGCCCTCGGCCCGGTCGCCTTCCTGATCCTTGCTCCGGTCATCGGCTTGGTCGGCGGCATAGTGCCAGGCCGGGCGGGCGGCGACGATCAGATGGCCGCCGCTTTCCACCCAGTCGAACAGCGCGCTGATCCGGTCGCTGCCCAATTCGCCCCGGTATTCATCCAGAATCAGAGTGGTGCCGGTGTCCGGTAACGGGAACAGGGCACCGGTGCTGAACACCCGGCGGGTGGGATGCCGCCAGTTTTCCAGCAGAGTCTGCGCGGCCAGATAGGGGTTGCCGCGCACCGACGCGTCCGGCGCGGCCGGCGCCATATAGCGCACCGGTTCCGTGGCCCAGAAGTAGAACACCAGCGCCCCGGTGGCCAGCACCAGGGTCAAGACGCCCCAGAAGGTTCCTCGCCGCCGGCTCATGGTCTGGTCTCCGACGGGCGCAGGGCGCGCCACTCTTCGTACAGAGCCTGGACTTGCGCCGTGGTGGTGGGGCGGTGTGCCCAGGCGGTGTGGGTCCAGGCCTCGGTGAGGCGGTCCAGATAGGCTACCGCCGGGGTGTCGCCGAGCAGCCGCCGGTAGGCGCGCAGACAATCCTGCTCGGTGGCGCCGGGCGTTAGCGGCGTGGGGTGCCGGCGAAAGAACGTCACCAGGGTGTCGCGCAGCAGCAGCGCCAGGGCCTCGCGCACCTGGCCCCGGCGCAGCGCCTGGTCCAGGGCGCCGGCGAGGTCCGCCGGCAGATTTTCGGCGCGGGTATCCAGACCCGCCACTTGCACCGGCATGGCGGTGGGGCGCCGACGGATCGGCGAGCCCGGCAGCCGGCGCAGCAGCGCCCAGGCAATGGCCGCCAGCAGTGCCACCAGCAGCGTCCAGCCCACCGCGTGGATCAGACCTTCCGGTAGCGTCAGCGGGTCGCGCCGGTCCTGGTTCTCCTGGCCGTCGATCAGACGTTGCAGCAGATCCCGCCACCAACTGTCGCCGTCGTCGTCGCGGAACCGCTCTTTCAGGCGCCGCTCCTCGCGCTGTTCCATGGGCATGAAGGTGTCCGAGGCGAGCAATTCAACCGCCTGCTGCTTGCTGTCACCGGGCGTGTCGTTCGCCTGGGCCGGTGCCGGCAGGCCACCCAGACACAGCAGCATCAGCGCCAGCGCCCCGGTGCCCCGGCTGAGGCCCAGCGCGGCGCGGCGTTTGCCGATGCGGGTCAGACCCAGCTGCAGGTCCCAGCCCTCCAGATGGGTGCGCTGATTCAGGTAGAGGGCGAACGAGGTGGCCACGTAGAGCGGCTCGGTGACGGCCAACACCAGGTACCAGAACAGGTTGCCCAGGGCCCAGTGCAACCGGCTTTGCTCGCCGAACCAGACGCTGAATTCCAAATGGAACTGCCAGGGCGCCAGGGTGATCGCCAGCAGGATCAGCGCCGCCGTCATCAGATGTTCCAGGGTAAGCAGGGTGAACGTCAGCGTGGCGGGCCGCTGCCCGGGGGCGCGCAACAGCACGGCGATGCGCCCGGAGGCGGTGGCGGCGCGGTTGCCTTCGAGCTGCCAGACGCTGGTGAGCATGCCCCGCGCCGGGCTCAGCCGCCGCCAGGTCAGCTGGCCGAACAGACCGTTCAGGCCGTAATGCCGGAAGCCTTTGAGAAGCGCCCAGGGGCTGGGGTAGTCGCCGAACAGGGCACGGCTATAGAAGGCCAGTAGCGGCCTTTCCCACAGTGGCTTGAGCCACCAGAACAGCAGCATCGGCCAGACGCTCTGCCAGGCGGACGCCAGGCCGGCCAGCACCAGGAAGGGCAGCGCGGTGAACACCAGCCACACCAGCGCCGCCGACCGCCACCAGTGCCGGTACAGACGCGTGCCCAGGTCCATGGCCTGCCAGCAGGAGCGCGGTGCCAGGCGGGCGTTGAGCTTATTCAGGTCCATGCCGCTCTCCCTGGACCCGGCGCTGCCGCCCGGCGAACAGCAGGTACAGCGCCAGCAGCGCCCAGCAGGCGGCGCCGACGCCGTATTTGATTTGCGGCGCCAATTCCCGGGACGACCAGAAGGCCTCGATGAAGGCGGCCAGCACCAGCAGCACGAACACGCCGTACATTACCGGCAGGCATTCGGCGGCGGCGCGGCGCAGGGCGTCCACCCGGCGCCAGGAGCCCGGCGCCAGCACCGCCCAGCCCATGCGCAGCCCGGCGCCGCCGGCCAGGAAGATGGCGGTCAGTTCCGGCGCGCCGTGGGCGATCACGAAGGTAAAGAACGGCTGCGCTGCGCCGGCCAGGGTCAGGTGCCCGGCGGCGGCGCCGAAGAAGCTGCCGTTGAACAGCATGGCCACCAGGGCGCCCACGCCCAGCAGCAGGCCGCCGGCGAAGGTGCGAAAGGCAATGCCGATATTGTTGTAGATGTAGTAGCCGAACATCATCACGTCGTCCTGGCGGTCGCGGCCGCTGACGTCGCGCAAGTCCGGGTGGTACATCTCTTCCAGGTCGGCCACCTGTTGCGGGCCGACCACGGTGTGCACCAGCTCCGGGTCGTGCAGGATCATCGCCCAGACCAGACCGGCGGAGAGCACGAAGCAGAGCGTGCTGATCAGATGCCAGCGCCATTGCTGGCGTACCGCGCGCGGGAAGCCGCCGGTGAAGAACGCCACCAGCCCGGGCAACAGCGGGGTGCGGTAGCGGTACAACTGCCGGTGGGCGCGCAGCATCAGGTCATTAAGGTATTCCTGGAGCGCCAGACTGTAGCCGCGCTCGCGGGCCAGTGCCAGTTGGTGGCAAAGGCTCTGGTAGTCGGCGGTGAAATCGGTGAGCGCCGCCGTCCGGGGACGGCGGCGGGCTTCCAGCGCGGCCAGGCTGGTTTCCAGGCGTTCCCATTGGGGCCGGTAACGCTGCTCGAACTGGCTTTGTCTCATACGCCCCCCAGAACGTGCCGCGCCACCCGCCGCAGTTTGTCACGGGCGGCCGCCGGGGCCAGCTCCGGGTAGGCGAGGGCGGCCAGCTCTTCCTGTCGCTCGCGGGACAGACGTGCCCCACGATCGCTGAACGCCAGCAACACCAACTGGTCCTCGCGGGTGAGCGGCCAGTCGGGGGCTTCGCTGTCGCCGTCCTGCCGGGGTCGCGCCGGTCGCGCCGGGGGGGTGTGGATCACCAGGGTGTCGGCGGCCAGGTCGCCGAGCCGCTGCGCGCGCCGGGTGACCAGCATCACCAGGAAGCCGGTCAGGTAGAACATGGGAAACAGATCGGCGGTGCGCAGCAGGTTGCGCACCAGGCTGCCGTTAAAGCCCAGCGGCGCCCCGTTGCCGTGCACCACCGCCAGGCCCATCATTCGTTTGCCCGGTGTGCGGCCCTGCCAGAGCGCTTCGAACAGCACCGGATAAAACCATTCCATCAAGAACAGCAGCACCATGTAGAGGCCCATGCCGCCGCGTCCGAACAGCATCAGTGGAATCGCGACCAGCGCCAGAACCAGTCCGCGAATGGCCAGATCGGTGCCGTAGGCTAGGGCGCGCGGCAGCGGTCCGGCCAGGGACAGCGTCAGCCGCGCCCCTTCCGGTGTGTCGATATGCAGCTGGTCATCAATCCGCACGACCGCCCCGGCGCATGAGCTGCATGGCGAGCAGGAACAGCACCACCGTCAGCGACACCTGAACGATGGCCAGAGTGCGCACCGGCGGCGGGTTGAGGCACTGCACCACATAGCCGCAGAAATAGAACAGCAGCAGGAAACAGAGCCAGGTCAGGGAGCGCGGGTGCAGGGTGATCGGCGCCGCCGCCATCAACGCCAACGGGCCGTAGAGCACCGCCGCCATGATCACGCCGGCGAAGGTGGGGGTGTCCGGCGGCGCGAACCAGAACAGACCGGCGATGCCGAGAACCAGTAATAGACTATAGGTGATGCGCAGTAGGGCGCTCAGCATGGTGTTCCCCCTCGGGTGGATTTAATCGGCGGCCGCCAATTGGCGCGCCAACGTGGCGAGCCGGCGGCCCAGCGCCTTGGCGATGGCGTTTTCATCGTCGCTGGTATCGCGGGCCCGCCCGTCGCTGCCGGACACATGGCTGGGCCCGTAGGGCGTACCGCCGCCGGTGGTGCGCGTCAGCGCCGCCTCCGAGTAGGGCACGCCGGCCAGCACCATGCCGTGGTGCAACAGCGGCAGCATCATCGACAGCAGGGTGCTTTCCTGGCCACCGTGGAGGCTGGCGGACGCGGTGAACACCCCGGCGGGCCGGCCGATCAGCGCGCCGGACATCCACAGGTCGCTGCTTTGATCGAGGAAATACTTGAGCGGCGCCGCCATGTTGCCGAAGCGGGTTGGCGAGCCCAGCGCCAGACCGGCGCAACCGGCCAGGTCGTCCAGGGTGGCGTAGGGGGCGCCGCTGTCCGGCACCGGCTGGCCCGTGGCCTCGTGGTCCGGAGACACCGGCGGCACGGTGCGCAGGCGCGCCCGCAGGCCGGCGCCTTCCACGCCGCGCGCCACCTGTTGCGCCAGGCGCGCCACGCCGCCGGTGCGGCTGTAATAGAGGATCAGCACGTACTCGTTGTGGGAAGCGTCGTTCACGGCGTCACCAGTTCCAGCACCTTCTCCGGCGGACGGCCGATCACCGCCTGTTCGCCTTTCACCAGTACCGGCCGCTCCAGCAGCTTGGGATACCGGGCGATGGCGTCGATCACGGTGGCGTCGTCCGCGTCCTTGCTCAGCCCCGCCTCTTTGTACTCGGCTTCTTTCGGGCGCACCAGATCGTGGGCGCGCTCCAGGCGCAACTTTTTCACCAGCGTGCGCACGGTGGCCGCGTCCGGCGGTGTATCAAGATACTTGACGATGGTCGGGGTGATGCCGTTTTCTTCCAGCAGCGCCAATGCCTGCCGGGATTTGGAACAGCGCGGATTATGATAAAGCGTATAAGCGGCCATGGCGTCACGTTGTCGTCTGATAGGATGGAAGCATTGTAAGGCACGGGCCCACAGCTACAAGCTCGCGGCGAAAACCTTGAAGGAAGCAGAGTGGATCAGGATTTGAAGAGCAACGAAGAAGACCCGGTCATCCCGTTCCGGGCGCGCGCCCAGTCGGTGTGGGCGTTCCTAAAGCTGTTGCGGCAACAGTTCGTGGAAGACGGCTGCCAGTCGAGCGCGGCGGCGCTCACCTATACCACGCTGTTCGCGATCGTGCCGATCATGACGGTGATGTTCGCGGTGATCGCCGCGATCCCGGCTCTCAGTGAACGGGGGCTGGTGATTCAGGAGTGGGCCTTTGAATATTTCGTGCCGTCCGCCGGCGCCGAGATTCTCGAATACCTCAGTAAGTTCTCCCGGCAGGCCACCAACCTGACCGGCCCCGGCGTGCTGATTCTGATCGTCACCGCCATTCTCATGCTGCGTACCATCGAGCAGTCCCTGAACCGGATCTGGAAAATCCGGCAACCGCGCAAGGGCCGGGTGAGCCTGATGATGTATTGGGCGGTGCTCTCCTTGGGGCCGCTGTTGCTGGGCGCCGGGCTGGGCATCTCGTCTTACCTCACATCGCTGTCGCTGGTCAGCGACACCGTGGCCTATCTGGGCGGCGTGCGGTTCTGGCTCACGCTGTTGCCGTTTTTCCTGACCACCTCGGTGCTCGCCTTGCTGTACATCGTGGTGCCCAACACCTCGGTGCCGTTGCGTCAGGGGCTGATCGGCGCGGCGCTGGCGGCGCTGTTGTTCGAACTGGCCAAGGCGGCGTTCGCGCAGTTCATCAAGCACGCGCCCAATTATCAGGTGGTGTACGGCGCCTTTGCCGCGGTGCCGTTGTTTCTGTTATGGATTTATATTTCCTGGATGCTGGTGCTGTTTGGCGCCGAACTGGTGCGCGCCCTTGTGGTGTTTCAGGAACATCGGCGTCGGGTTCCGCGCATGCAGGCATTGATGCGGCTGCTGAATGTGTTCTGGGAGCGCCAGCGTGACGGGCGAACCCTGCACGGCAACGAGGTGCGGCGGGTGATGCAGGATTCGGGCATTACTCACTGGGACGAGTTCCGCAATCTGCTTCAGGATAGCCACCTGATCCGTCGCACCGAGGAAGGCGGCTATGTGCTGATCCGCGACCTGCGCGCGCTGACCATGGCCGACCTTTTGGCGTTGGTGCCGTGGCCCGCGGAGCAGCAGTTACGTATCCACGCCAATGGCAAGGAACCCTGGGAAGCGACGCTGAAGACGCGCTGCGACCAGGCCCGCGACGGCCTGCGCCGGCCGCTGGATTTTAATCTGGAAGCCCTGTTCGACAACCGGCTGGACGCGAGCCGGGATGTAAAAGAGGTGGAAAATGGTGACAACCGCTAGGATTGCCCGACAAGCCGTGGTCAGTGGCCGCGTTCAAGGTGTGTATTATCGGGCTTCCACTCAGCAGCAGGCACGCTGCCTGGCGGTCGCCGGCTGGGTGCGCAACCGCCCCGACGGCAACGTCGAGGCCTGGCTGGAAGGCGCCCCCGACGCGGTCGAGGCGCTGCTGGCCTGGATGCGGCGCGGCCCCGAGGGCGCCCGGGTCACGGAGATCACCGTGACCGAGGCGCTGCCCCGGAACGACGTCGATTTCGTAGTAACCGATTGAAGAGGCTTCGCCCATGAAGCAGGTGGAAATGGTTAACGGGCACTTGCGCTTTCCGACGCTGCTGAGTGGCGACGGCGAGCCGGTGATTTTATTGCACGGCTTCCCCGATACCCATGAAAACTGGGCGGTGCAGATGAATATGATCGCCGACGCCGGTTATACCTGCATCGCGCCGGCCCTGCGCGGCTACGCGCCGTCCTGCCAGCCCGGCAACGGCGACTATTCCCTGCACGCCGCCGTGGACGACCTGCTGGTATTCGCCAACCAGTTGGGCGGGCGCGTGCATCTGATCGGCCACGACTGGGGCGCGGCCGTGGGCTATCTGGCCTGTGCCCGCTACCCGGAGACCTTCTGCACTTTCACGGCGCTGGCGATTCCGCCCCTCAAGCGTCTGCCCCAGGCCCTATTGAAAGTGCCCGAGCAGATCAAACTCAGTGGCTACATGCAGTTTTTCCAGCTGCCCATGGCGCCGGAGGCCTGGCTGAAGAAAGACGACTTTTCCGGCATCGATAAACTGTGGCGGCGCTGGTCCCCGGACTGGGAACCGGGCCTCTACCTGGAGAACGCCAAGCACACCCTGCGCGAGCCGGGCGTGCTGCCCGCCGCGCTGGGCTGGTACCGGCACCTGATCCGGCTGTGGCGCAAGGAGCAGCGGGAAACCCAGGAGTGGCTGAGCATGAACATTACCGTGCCCACCCAGGTGCTGGTGGGCGAGCAGGACGGCTGCATGAGCCCGCGCCTGCTGGACCACACCGTCAACCATGGCGACTTCCCCGGCGGCCTGCGCGTGGAGCGCGTCGCCGGCGCCGGCCATTTCCTGCACCTGGAGCGCCCCGAGACCGTCGCCGAGCTGCTGATCACCCACCTCAAGCGCGGCGAGTGCCTGGCTTAGGTCTCTGGGATCCCGCCGGCTCCCACAAGCCGGCTTGGGTGGTCTATAATGCGCGCCCCGAATCCCAGCAGTCAGGAGTGCCCCCATGACGGTGATCCGCCAGGACGATCTGATTCAAAGCGTCGCCGACGCCCTGCAGTACATCTCTTACTACCACCCGGTGGACTTCATCCGCGCGGTGAAGGAAGCCTACGAACGGGAAGAGAGTAAAGCGGCCAAGGACGCCATGGCGCAGATTCTGGTGAACTCCCGCATGTCCGCCATGGGGCGCCGGCCGATTTGCCAGGACACCGGCATTGTCACCGTGTTCTGCAAGGTGGGCATGAATGTCAGCTTCGATAGCGACATGAGCCTGGACGACATGATCAACGAGGGCGTGCGCCGGGCCTACAATCACCCGGACAACGTGCTGCGCGCCTCGGTGCTGGCGGACCCGGACGGCAAGCGCGCCAACACCAAGGACAATACGCCGGCGGTGATCAACTACTCCATCGTGCCCGGCGACACCGTTGAGATCGACGTCGCGGCCAAGGGCGGGGGCTCCGAGGCGAAATCCAAGTTCGCCATGCTCAATCCGTCCGATTCGGTGGTCGACTGGGTGCTCGAGCAGGTGCCGAAGATGGGCGCCGGCTGGTGCCCGCCGGGCATGCTGGGTATCGGCATCGGCGGCACCGCCGAGAAGGCCATGCTGATCGCCAAGGAATCGCTGATGGACCCCATCGACATCCATGAGCTGCAGGCCCGGGGCGCGCAAACCCGTTCCGAGGAACTGCGTCTGGAGCTGTTCGAGAAGGTCAACGCCCTGGGCATCGGCGCCCAGGGCCTGGGCGGCCTGACCACGGTGCTGGACGTGAAGGTGGCGGATTACCCCACCCACGCCGCCAACAAGCCGGTGGCGATCATCCCCAACTGCGCCGCCACCCGCCACGCGCACTTCATTCTCGACGGTACCGGCCCGGCGGACCTGAAAGCGCCGGACCTGGAAGAATGGCCGGACATTGCCTGGGGCAACGACGAGGGCGCCAAGCGCGTCAACCTCGACACCGTGACCCCGGAGGAAGTGCAGACCTGGCAGCCCGGCGACACCCTGCTGCTGTCCGGCAAGCTGCTCACCGGCCGTGACGCCGCCCACAAGCGCATGGTGGATATGATCGCCAAGGGCGAGGAGCTGCCGGTGGACTTCACCAACCGCTTTATCTACTACGTGGGTCCGGTGGATCCGGTGGGCGACGAAGTGGTGGGCCCGGCCGGCCCGACCACCGCCACCCGCATGGACAAGTTCACCCGCACCATGCTCGAGAAGACCGGCCTGATCGGCATGGTCGGCAAGGCCGAGCGTGGCGACACCGCCATCGAGGCGATCAAGGACAACAAGGCGGTCTACCTGATGGCCGTGGGCGGCGCCGCCTACCTGGTGTCCAAGGCGATCCGCCATTCCCGCGTGGCGGCGTTCGAGGACCTGGGCATGGAAGCCATCTACGAGTTCGAGGTGGAAGACATGCCGGTGACCGTGGCGGTGGATTCCGAAGGCGAATCCGTGCACAAGACCGGCCCGGTGATCTGGAAAGAGAAGATCGCCGCCAAATCCGCCTGATCGGGGAACTTGTGGGGGGGGTTCGGCTCGGAACATTGAACTTTTGCTTGTGCGGGCCTTGTGGGAGCGGGCCCTGCCCGCGAAAGGGTGGCTTTTAGCCACCCGGCAGGATGTCAGAGACCTTGTTGGTGCTGCCGTTAGAGATGTCTCTGGGATCCTGCCGGGAGCTTTGCTCCCTTTCGCGGGCAGGGCCCGCTCCTACAAGTGCTCGCTCTCAATGGCTTCAACACAAACGAATCAATCGTTGTTTTTTATATGCGTTCCAAGCTGACCATCCTGTTTCTCGGTCTGGTGGCCGTGGCACTCACCGGTTGCGCCTCGCTGCGCGATTCCACCGCCGGCTTGCTGGGACGCACGCAGGCGCCGGCCACGGTGGCCGGGCTGAGCTACGGTGCCATCGACGCCCTGGGAGCCATGGAGGGCGCCTGCCGGCAACTCGCCGGCGCCCATGGGGCAGGGCGTTATGTGGACGAGCGCCTGCTGAACGACGACTGGCTGCCCGCCTGCCGGGCACGAATCGAATCGGTGCGCCAGTCCCGGCGTCAGGACCGGCTGGTGGACGACGCCTACCAGGCCCAGCGGGCCCACGAAGCGGAACTGGCCCGGCAACGGGCGGAGCAGGCGCGCATCCGCCGCAATATGGAAGCGGCCCGGCGGGAAGCGGAGAAGCGCAGCGAGGACGCCGCCGACAACGCCCAGGCTCGCCTGCGCGAACGGCTCGCCGACGCCCATATTCTGAGTATTCTCGACGATGTGCCCGACCAGCCGCTGGCGTTCGCCGTGGGCCAGGCGTCGGAGCGCAGCATGAAGAACTTCCTCGCCTGCCTGGAAGTGGGTTACCCCAACCAGGGCTACGAAGTGGACCGCGGCGACGACAGCCTGACGGTGACCGCCCGCCAGGCGGATATGCTGCGCGGCGATGTGGATATCCGCGCGCGCTTCGTCAATGTCTGGGATACCTGGATGCTGGAATCCCTGAGCGTGGCGGAGCTCACCGCGCGCACCCCGCAAGACCGGTTCATGCTCGCCCAGAACCTGCTCGCCGGGCACTGCTACGGCATCGATAACCTCATGCAGCGCGACGCCCCCACCACCTCCGACCGCTCCTGACACAGACACGCGACCCTGCTGGAGAGAACCCGCTCTCTGGAGGGCGACGAACTGTTAATCGCCGTTGAGGAAGGTGGCGATCTCCCGGTAGGTCTCGGCGCAGGCGTCCGGCGCCAACGCCTCCAGATTCAGATAGGCGTGGATCATGTCCTCGAAATGCCGGTGGCGGCAGGCCACGCCGGCGGCCTCGAGCCGTCGCGCATAGGCCCGCGCCTCATCACGCAACGGGCAGTATTCCGCGCTGATCACCAGCGTCGCCGGCAGCCGGTTGCTCACCGGCATGAACAGCGGCGAGGCGCCACGGCGGTCCTCGCCGTGCTGGAAATAGTGCTCGAAATACCAGGCGATGCGGTCCGCTTCCAGCAAATAGCCCTGGCCGTTTTCCGTAACCGAGGGGTGGTCCAGGGTGTAGTCCAGGCTGGGGTAGATCAGCACCTGCTTTTCCACCGACAAGCGTTCGTCGTTCTGCGCCAGGGCCGCCAGGGTGGCGGCGAAGGTGCCGCCGCCGGAGTCGCCGGCCAGCGCCAGACGCCGCTGGTAGCGGCGCCCCTCGGCGTCGAGCGCCGTCCAGATATGACGGGCGACGCTGTGGCAGTCTTCCAGGCCGAACGGATAAGGGGATTCCGGCGCCAGCCGGTAGTCCACGGACACCACCAGCCAGCCGCTGGCGTCGGCCAGCCGCCGGCAGATCGGGTCGTACACCGCCACGCTGCCGGCCATATGCCCGCCGCCGTGAAAGAACAGGCACACCGGGGTGTCCTGGTCCGGGGCCGGATCGTAGAACCGCACCGGCACCGGCGTTTCGCCGCATTGCACACGGGCATCGCCGACCCAGCCCAGCGTCGGGCCGGTGGCGACCAGGTTCTGGGTCATCGCCGCCATGCTGTCGCGTACGGTGGCCGGCGTTGCCTCCACGCCGGCGGCTTTTTGTTCGGCCACCAGGGCGTTGAGGCGGTCCAGCCACTCTTTCAGCTGTGCGTTCAACATTGAAACAGCACCAGGGCGTCGCCGGCGCAGATCATCCGGCCGTCTTCGCCGGTGCACAGGGTGTCCAGGTTGACCAGCGCCTTGTCGCCGCGCAGGTGGGTGATGGTAACGGTGGCGGTGAGTGTTTCGCCGATGCGGGCGTCTTCCTCGAAGCGCATGTGCTGCTTGAGGTAGTTGGTGCCGTGGCCGGGCAGTTCCTCGCCGAGCAAATAGGAAAACAGGCCGGCGATCAGTGGCTCGGGCACCTGGCCGGGCGCCTGGTCCTGCAGGTTGGCGAGGCGGCACCATTCGCGCACGTCCTCGGCGCTGAAGCGGCGCGCCACGGTGGCCTGTTCTTCCAGCCGCAGGGCATCGAATTGGGGCAGGGTCTCGCTCATGGCGCCGTCTCCGGGTCGAGTTTGAGACGGCAGGTGCCTTGCAGGCAGCGGCTGCCGTCCTTCTTGAGGACATCGGTGGTCAGGTGAACGATGCCGTCCACTGGCCGGCCACGGGTTTCCAACAGCACGGTGAGCGGCTCGTCGGCGTAGGCCGGCGCCGGGAACTTCAGATCCTGCACTTCCATCCGGGCGCCGGGAAAGAATTCATGGAGCAGCCCGCGTACCGCGCTGAACAACAGCATGCCGTGGGACACCGTGGCGCCGAAGCGGGTGCCGGCGGCGTAATCCGGGTCCACGTGGATGGGGTTGTGGTCGCCGCTGAGCCTGGCGAAACGGTGAAAGTCCGCCTGGCTGAAGGACAGATCCCGCTCCATGCGGGCGGCGTTATTGTTTTGCATGATCACGCAACTCCTGTTTGGTGACTTTGCCCAGGGCGTTGCGGGGCAGCGCGTCGACCCGCTCGAACGCTTTGGGCACCTTGTAGCCGGCGAGCCGCTCGCGGCAGAACGCGCGCAGGGTTTCCGGGTCCGGGGCGTCCTGGTCCGCGTGCACGCCGTAATAGGCCTTGCCCACTTCGCCCCATTTGTCGTCGGGCATGCCCACCACCGCCACCTCGGCGATGGCGGGGTGCTGCTCCAGCACGTTTTCCACCTCCGCCGGGTAGACGTTTTCGCCGCCGGAGATGTACATGTCTTTCCAGCGGTCGACGATAAAGTACTGGCCGTCCTCGTCGCGGCGGGCCACGTCGCCGCTGTGCAGCCAGCCGTCGGCGCGGATCGCGTCGGCGGTGGCGTCCGGCCGGTTCCAGTACCCGGGCGTGATGTTGGGCCCGCGAATCAGCAGCTCGCCGGGCTCGCCCGGGGGCACGTCCCGGCCGTCGCGGTCGACGATGCGCACTTCGGTGAGCAATTGCGGCCGGCCCACCGAGCCGATCTTGTCGAGCACCTTGTCCTCGTCCAGCAGAAACACCGTGGGGCCGGTTTCGGTCATGCCCATGCCGGTGCGCACGCGGATGCCGGCGTCCACGTAGCGGCGCGCCACCGGCAGTGACAGCGGCGCGCCGCCGCAGCCCCAGGAGCGCACGCCCTTGAGACGCTCGCCGCTGAACCCGGGGTGATCCAGCAGCGCCTGATAGACCGCCGGTACCCCGAAAAAGATCGTTGCTCTTTGTTGCAACACTTGCAGGGCCTGATCCGGCTCGAAGGCGCGGGCCACCAGAACGCTGCCGCCGACCATGAACACCGCCGACGAATACAGATTGATGCCGGCGGTGTGAAACAGCGGCAGCACGTTGAGCAGCACATCGTCGCCATTGAGGTTCACCGCCAGACCGATGTTGAGGTAGTTGGCCAGCATCATGCGGAAGGTCTGGATCACGCCCTTGGGCCGGCCGGTGGTGCCGGAGGTATAGAGCAGATACCAGGGCGTGTCCGGGTCCTTGTCCGGATGGGCGGCCAGGTCCGGCCGTGTGTCGGCGAGATCCCGGTGGTAATCGCGCTGTCCGTCCGCGGCCCCGTCCAGGGCCACGAGGGTGAAGGGACCGAGGCGTTGCTGAAGCTCGGCGGCGGCGTCGGCGAACTCGGCGCCGAAGATCAACGCGCCCGGGTCACAGTCTTCCACCAGCACTTCCAGTTCCGGCACCGCCAGGCGCCAGTTCAGCGGCACCAGGATCAGGCCGGCCTTGGCGCAGCCGAACAGCATGGCGAAAAACTCGGCGCGGCTGTGGCCCAGATAGGCGAGCCGGTCGCCTTCTTTCAGGCCCCAGTGGTCAATAGCGGCGGCCGCCAGACGCGCGGCGCGCTCGTTGAACTGGGCGTAGTTGTAGCGCTCGCCGCTTTCCAGGTCCTCCAGGGCCGGCCTCTCCGGCGTCACCCGGGCCCGGTGGGCGAGCAGGTCGAACATGTCCATCGGGCTCTCCCTTAGTTATTAATTTCCGACCAGCTGAACTTGGTGATGCGGTTGCTGATCAGCGAGAACACATAAACGTCGCCGTCGCCGACCGCCACTTGCTCGGCGTCGAACAGGCCGCCGGGGCGGGTGCCCAGGGACGGGTCCAGCCAGTGTCCTTGATAGGCCGGGTCGATAATGCCGGCGCCGTTGGGGCTGTAGGCGTCCGGGTTGGCCCAGGCGCGCGCCACCATGTTGAAACCGTCGGCCACCACCAGCGCGTCCTGCTGGGCGTCGTAGGCCAGGCCGGCGGGCAGGAACAGCCGGTCCGGGTCGAGGCCGTCCGGGTGGTCGTAGGTGCCGCCGCCCAGGCCCAGCTGGCCGATCAGGGCGCCGTTGGCCGGGTTCAGCGCCTGGATGCGCTGGTTGCGGCGGTCGGTGACATAGACCCGGTTGTCCAGGGCCAGCACGCTGCCGATCTGGTCGAAGGTGCCGGCGTCGCCTTGCGCGAAGAAGTCCGGGCCCAGGCTCCAGCCGTCACCCAGGTCGTTGCCTTTGTCGCTGTCCGGCCCGCCGGCGTACCAGTTGCCGTTGAGCGTGCCGCTGCCGCTGTCGTAATCGAAGCGCCAGACGTAGTTGTCGAAGCTGGTGATATAGACGGCGTGCTGGTCGGCGGCCCCGTCGTTGATCGCGCTCACCGCCACCGGATAGTTGGTGTTGCTGGTGGACAGGCCGATCTCCGGCACCGGCAGGCCACCGGTGCGGTAGCTCAGGTTGAACAGTTCTTCCAGGTTGCCGTTGGCGTCGTAGATGCGCAGGCTGGCGTCGCCCGTGTAGGGCCAGGGCAGGGTGGCGTCGGCGCCCACCAGTACCGCCACCGCTTCACCGATGTTGGGGTCGGTGAAGGTGGCGATGCCGGTGACGCCGTAGCTGATATTGGTGCCGGGGAAGCGGCCCTGATAATCGCCGTTGCTGTTGTAGATGTTGATGCGGGTGTTGGGGGTGTCGCTGACCAGCAACTGGTTTTTGCTGCCCAGCCAGGCCATGCCGCTGGCGGAATGCAACTGGCCGGGCAGGGTGCGCGGGTGGCCCCAGTATTCGTTGTTGGCCACGGTGCCGACGCCGGCGGATACCGAGCAGCGCAGCAGGCTGGTGCCGCTGGAATTGGTCCAGCATTTCTTGATGCGGTTGTTGCCGGAATCGCTGACCAGATGGACGCGCGCGTTGGAGTAGTAGTAACCCCAGGCGTAAATGTTCTCGCGGTAAAAATCGCCGTTGGCATCAATCATCGGCACCAGATCGTTGGGCAGCTGGAAGGCTTCGTCCTCGGTGCCGGCGCTGGTGGGCGCGCGCATTTCCACCTGGTGAATGCCCAGGCGGCCGTACACCCAGGCCGCTTCGGCGTCGCTGCTCTGGCCGGCGCGGTAGCGGACCGGCTCGCTGTCGGTGGTGGCGGCCAGGTTGTCGAAGCGCAGGATGCGGCCGTTGTAGGTGTCGGCCACATAGAGGTTGCCGTCCAGGTCGGTGCGCACGCCGCGCGGGCGCTTGAGGTGGTCCACATCGCCGTCGTCGTCGCGGAAGCGGCCCAGCATGTCGTCCAGGGTGAGCTGGCCGGTGCCGGTGTTGACGCGGAAAATCTTGATGCGGTTATTGCCGTTGTCCGCCACGTACAGATAGGTGGCGCCGTTGTCCGGCGACTGGTAATAGGTCATGCCCTGGGGAATACGGAAGCCGTCGCGTTTGTCCGGCTGGCCGGCGTAATCATCGTAATTCGTGGAATCGCTGCCGTAGTTCTTGTCGACACCGCGAATGATCGGGCCGGCGTCCACATAGTCGCCGCTGGCGTTCTGGTGGCCCAGGGTCTGGATGAGACTCACCTGATAGCCGTTGTCCGGATCAATGCTGAACGCTTTCACCCGGTGGTTGAACTCGTCGGAAACGTAGATAAACCCCTGCGGCGTGATGGTCATGTTGCGCGGCAGATAGATGTCCTCGCCGCCGCCGTGACCCGGCTGGCCGAACGAAGTGACGTATTCGAAATCGTCGGCGGCACCGCTGACGGTACGGAAAAAGTGAATTTGATGGCGGCCCACGTCGTTGACGTACAGCCCGGCCAGCCGATCATCGTCGGCTTCGCTGGCGGACAGAAAGGCGATGCCCAGAGGCGCGCGAATGTCCGGCACCGAAGCGGCCGGGCTGTCCGCCGCCAGGGACTGGTCGTTGTCGTCCAGACGGCCTACCAGGGCGCCGTTCAGGTTCAACACCTTGATTTCATGGTTGCCCATGTCGGCCACGTAGACGCGCGCATTGCTGGCCCCCTGGCCGAGGCTGTCGCGGTCGTAGGTGACGGTGGTGGGGGTATTGAACTGGTAGCGTTGCTGCACCGGTTCCCCGCTGAGCTGGGACGAGCGGTCTTCGTCCGCGAAGGTCTCGAAGGCGGTGGCCGGCGGCGTCATGGTCCCGAGCAGCAGCGCGCCGGCGAGCACCGCCAGCGGTGTGGACGTTATTGTTTTCATGTTTTCTCTCCCGAATTTTTCTTGGTCGTTTTGTTTTTCTATCTGTTCAGGAAGTCGGCCATGCCCTGGTCGGCTTCGTCACTGACGATCTGCTCAAGAAAATGGCGGTACTCCGCGTCCAGGCCGGCGGCCACGGTGTCCAGGTCGGGTCGGGTGAGGGCCAGGGTGTGCTGAACGCTGCCCGCTTTGGCGGTGCGCAGGGTGTCGGCGACGGCGCGGGCCTGCTCGGCCACCCGATTCTCCTCGCACAGGTACTGAACCAGACCCACGCGATGGGCTTCCTCGGCGTCCACCCGGCGGTTGGTCAGTTGGATGTCGAGCGCGCGGGCGCGGCCGATGCGCTCCGGCATCAGGGCGGTCCAGCCGCCGTCCGGGCTGTAGCCGACGCGGGTGTACCAGGGCGCGAAGCTGGCGCGCGGGCCGGCCACGGCGATGTCGCAGGCCAGCACCAGGCCCACCGAGCCACCGGTGACCATGCCGTGCACCGCCGCCACCGTGGGCAGCGGCAGACTGAGCAGATCAAGAATCACCGCGTTCAGGGTGCCCACCACGCGGGCGGCGTAGGCGTGCCGGTCGGCGCGTGGGGTGTCATGGAACCCGCCCACGTCACCGCCGGTGGAAAACGAGCGGCCCGCCGCGTCCAGGATCAGCGCCGCCGGCCGGTCTTCCCGGCAGCGCGCGAGCGCGGCGCGCAGGCCGTCGAGCAGCTCCGGCACCAGGGCGTTGTGGCGTTGCGGGCGGTTCAGGGTGATGCGCGCCAGGTCGCCGTCCCGTTGATAGTGCACCGCCGTGTTCATGGCTTCTCCTTGCCGTCCAGCGCGAGGCCATTGCGGAACAGGTCGGAGAGGGTGTCGACGATCTCGTCGAAGGACACGTCCTGCTCCCAGAGCGCGTAGCGCAGACCGAGAAAATTGGACATGCCCATCAGGGCCCACACCCGCACTTCGTTATTGCCGGGGCGGATTTCGCCCTTGCGGGTGGCGTTGGCGAGCATGCGCACATAGCCCTTGCCGAAGGCTTCGTAGTAATCCCGGTAGATGGCTTCATCGACGAACTGGGCTTCCTGAAGCACCCGGTACAGAGACGGGTTCTCGTGGAGGTATTGCAGAAAGGCGCGCAGGCCCCGTTCCTCCGCTTCCAGCCGGTTGTCGGCGTCGAGGATTTCCGCCGCCAGATGGGCGCGTACCTGGTGCCCCATATCCCGCACCAGCTCGCGAAGGATTTCTTCCTTGCCGGCGAAATAGGTGTAGAACGTGCCCTGGGCGACACCGGCGGCGCGGGTGATATCGGAAATGCCCGCGCGGTGGTACCCGAGGGTGCCGAAGGTGTGCTCGGCGGCCTTGAGAATGCGCGCACGGGTGCGGGCGCCACGGGCGGTTTTCGGGGCGCCGGGCCCGCCGCTGGCGGTGCTGGCCGTGGCGGCGTTGGTCTGGGGGACAGTGGTCATGGCGGGCTTCTTGGGTCCTTGGTTTTATTGTTTGAAAGATGAATCGGTATTCAACTAAATTAAGTTTGCGCACCCCCGGTGTCAACCGGGAACCGCTTCTAGACATTCCCGCGAGCCCCGCCCGGGTGCGGGATGAATGTCTCAAACGCCCGCCATTCCTCTGTTTGCCGCTGAGTCCCCGGTTCCGGACCGGTAATTCCACGTTTGTGGAATTTTTTTCGAAACCCCCTTGCGCGAAGGTGAATCGCCAGTCATATTGAAAGGGACCATAACCACAACAAGACGGCCACCGGGCCGAAAAATAAGGGAGAGATTCCTATGAAGCGTCTCATTACCGCGACGGCCTTCACGCTCACCGCCCTCACCGCCGCGCCGCTCGCGCAGGCGGCCGATTCCATCCGCATTGCCCATGTCACCGGTTTCACCGGTCCGTTGTCCGCTTACGCGGAGCAGCTCAGCGTGGGCATGAAGATGGGCTTCGAATACGCCACCGACGGCAGCATGGAAATCGAGGGCCGCAAGGTCGAAATCATCGATAAAGACACCCAGCTGGATCCGGCGCGCGCCCGCTCGCTGGTGGAAGAAGCCTACGCCGAGGACGACGCCCATATCGTGGTGGGCCCGGTATCTTCCGGGGTGGCGCTGGCGACCCTGCCGATCGCCGAGCAGTATGAGCGCATCATCATGCCCGAGGGCGTGGCCGATGCGATTACCGGCGCGGACTGGAACCGCTATGTGTTCCGGGTTGGCCGTAACTCTTCCCAGGACGCGGTTTCCAACGCGGTGGCGCTGGGTCAACCGGGCGTTTGTGTCGCCACCATCGCCCAGGATTACGCCTTCGGCCGCGACGGCGTGGCCGCGTACAAGGAAGCCATGGAAACCCAGGGCGGCGCGGTGGTCCACGAGGAATACCTGCCCACCGACGCCACCGATTTCACCGCCGCCGCGCAGCGTTTGTTCGGTGCTCTGAAAGACCGTGACGATTGCGAGCAGGGCAAGTACATCTTCGCCATCTGGGCCGGCAGCGCCAACCCGCTGAGCCGCATCCAGGACCTGCAGCCTGATCGCTTCGGCATCAAGCTGGCCACCGGCGGCAACATCCTGCCGGCCCTGGTGAGCTACTCCGAGTTTCCCGGTATGGAAGGCGCCGGTTTCTACTACTTTGAATCGCCCAAGAACGAGATTAACGACTGGTTCGTGAAGCAGCACATGGAGCGTTTCAACGCGGCCCCGGATTTCTTCACCGCCCAGGGCTTCGCCCAGGCCATGGCGATCACCGCGGCGATTCGCGAAGCGGACGGGTCCACCGACACCGAGGATCTGATCGACGCGTTCGAGGATCTGGTGTTCGAAACCCCGAAAGGCAAGATGGTGCTGCGTGACGAGGACCATCAGGCGCTGCAGGAGATGTACCACTTCCGTATCGAAGTGGAAAAGCGTGACGACTGGTTCGCCGACCGCACCGTGGAAGCGGGCGTACCCAAGCTGATCCGTAAGATCGGCCTGGACGAGATGAACATTCCGATCCGTAACAAGCGCTAGGTTTTTCCAACCACCGTGGGTCGGGTTAGGCCGAAGGCCGTAACCCGACACGGTCTGTCTCGGCACGGAGTGATCCGGCTACGTTTGTCGGATTACGCTTTGCTAATCCGACCTACGCTCGGGATCGATTCATTCCAAGAATATTTAATATAAAAAGGGACCTTCCATGGCCTCCTTGCACCCTCAATCCGCCTCAGAACCGGTTCTGGAAACCCGCGGGCTGACCATTAATTTCGGTGGCCACGTGGCGGTGAATCAGGTGTCCTGCGCGTTTCACGCCGGCACCCTGACATCCATCGTCGGCCCCAACGGCGCGGGCAAGACCACCTGGTTCAATCTTATTTCCGGACAGCTGGCCGCCAGTGCCGGCAGCGTGCGTTTGTTCGATCAGGATATTACCGCGCTGGGCGCCGCCGCCCGGGCCGACAAGGGCCTCGGCCGCGCCTTCCAGCTGACCAATCTTTTTCCCAACCTGACCGCCCTGGAGAACGTGCGGCTGGCGGTGGCGTCGCGCTACCGCATCGGCCATGTGTTCTGGCAAATGGCATCGCGCCGCCGCGACATCAGCGACCGCGCCGCCGCTTACCTGGAGCAGGTCAACCTGGGCAAGCGCGCCGATACTCCGGTGGCCAATCTGCCCCACGGCGATCAACGCAAGCTGGAAGTGGCGCTGATGCTGGCGCTGGAGCCGGAGGTGTTCATGTTCGACGAACCCACCGCCGGCATGAGCGTGGACGAAGTGCCGGTGATCCTGGATCTGATCGCCGACATCAAGAACAAGCAGAACAAAGTGATTCTGCTGGTGGAACATAAAATGGACGTGGTGCGCTCCCTGTCGGACCGCATCGTGGTTCTGCATAACGGTGAACTGGTGGCCGACGGCGAACCCTCCGAGGTGATCGCCTCGCCGATTGTCCAGGAGGCCTATCTGGGCGCGCCCCAGGAAGACACCGCCGGCGAGGAGGGCTGAACGATGGCCGAATCGATTCTTTCCCTGTCCGGCGTGCGCGCGGACATTGATCAATACCACATTCTCCACGGCGTGGATCTGCAGGTCCCCAAAGGCGAGCTCACCGTGCTGTTGGGGCGTAACGGCGCCGGCAAGAGCACCACGTTGCGCACCATCATGGGCCTGACCACGGTCACCGAGGGCAAGGTGCGTTTTCGCGGCGAGGACATCACCGGTCAGCCGACCCCGCGCATCGCCCGCAAGGGCATCGCCTTCGTGCCGGAAAACATGGGCATTTTCAGTCTGCTGACGGTGCGCGAAAACATGGTCCTGGCAGCGGTGGACGGCCCCATGGATCCGGCCCGGCTGGACTGGGTGTTTGATTTGTTTCCGCCGTTGAAAAAATTCTGGAACCGGGCCGCGGGCAACCTTTCCGGCGGCCAGAAGCAGATGTTGGCGATCGCCAGGGCGATTATCGAACCCCGCGAGCTGCTGCTGGTGGACGAGCCCACCAAGGGGCTGGCTCCGGCGATCATCAATGATCTGGCCGGCGCCTTCGAGCAGCTCAAGCAACAGCAGGTCACGGTGCTGCTGGTGGAGCAGAACTTTAATTTTTCCCGCCGCCTGGGGCAGTCGGCGGCGGTGATGAACGATGGCGGGGTGGTCTGGTCCGGCCAGATGACCGAACTCGCCGAAAACGATGATCTCCAGCACGAGCTGCTGGGTCTGGGGCTCGGCGAGCACCAATAAGAATAGGAGTAAGACCATGTCGGCGCACGACGAGATGATCGGTCAACCCGCGCGGCCACGAGGCGTCCTGGCACGTTTCGCCGCGTTCCGGGAAGACAAGCCGCACGTTTTTCTGCTGCTGTTGATGATGGCGGTGGCCTTGGTATTGATGGACCCGCGTACCTGGGTGCTGCTGACCATCAGCGGCCTGGCGATGGGTGCCATGGTGTTTTTGATGGCCTCGGGCATGACGCTCACCTTCGGGTTGATGAACGTTCTTAACCTGGCTCACGGGGCCTTTATTTCTTTGGGCGCCTTCGCCGGCGCCAGTGTGCTGGTGTGGCTGAGCCGCCAGGCCAGTGAGCCGTCGTTGCTGATCAACCTGGCGGCGATCTTGCCGGCGCTGGGTTTCGCCCTGGTGGTGGCGGGGCTGCTCGGACTGGTGTTCGAGCGGCTGGTGATCAAGCCGGTGTACGGCGATCACCTCAAGCAGATTCTGGTCACCGTGGGCGGGTCCATCATCATCATGGAGCTGATCCACGTGGTGTGGGGCCCCAACGAAATCCCGGTGCCGCGGCCGGAGGCCCTGACCGGTGCCTTTCTGCTGCCCGACGCGCTGCCGGTGATCGGCGGCGTGGCGCTGGAGAAGTATCGCCTGATCGCGGTGGTGCTGGGCCTGGCGATCTACGGACTGATGACCTGGATCATTGAACGCACCCGGGTCGGCATTCTGATCCGCGCCGGGGTGGAAAGCCGCGAGATGGTGGAAGTGCAAGGCTATCGCATCCGCCTGTTGTTCCTGGGCGTATTCGTGGCCGGTTCGGCGTTGGCCGGCCTGGGCGGTGCCATGTGGGCCATGTACCGGGAGATCATCACCGCGCACATGGGCGATGAACTGATGATCTCGGTGATCGTGGTGATCATTCTCGGCGGTCTGGGCTCCATTAAGGGCTGCTTTTACGGCGCCGTGCTGGTGGGGCTGATCAATCTCTACGTGGGTTATCTGGAACCCCGTCTGGCCGCGGTGGCCACGGTGGGGCTGATGGTGGGCGTGCTGATGTGGCGTCCGCAGGGCCTGATTCCGGTCATCAAAGTCTGAGGGGGCGCGCTATGTTGAATGGTATGTTCAATCGTATTCTTTCCGGCGACTACCCTCGCAGCCGGGCGCTCTCCGTACTGCTGGTGCTGATCGGCGTTTGTCTGGCCTTGGGGCCGTTCCTGTTCCCCGGCGTGCGCGCGTTTTCCATGCTCGGCATGATTTGCGTGTTCATCATCGTGGTGGCGTCCTACGACCTGATGCTTGGTTACACGCACATTGTATCGTTCGCGCACACCATGTTTTTCGGCATCGGTGCCTATGGCGTGGCGATGTCCACGGATGCCTTCGGCTCCGGCTTCGGCGCCGTGTTCATCGGTATCGGCGGCGCCATAGTGATGAGCGTGCTGTTGTCTCTGTTGCTCGGTCTGTTGTCGCTGCGGGTGAAGGCGATCTTCTTCGCCCTGGTGACCCTGGCGGTGGCGTTCGCGTTTCTCAGCCTGGTCACCCAGCTTTATAACATCACCGGCGGCGAGGACGGTCTGGCGGTACGCGGCCCGCGGGAACTGGGCCCGGCGTTCCGGCCGTTCGATTCCAAGGTGCCCGGCTTCAGCGTGGTGGATTTCATCGCCGGGGTGTTCACCCAGGGCAGCATCGGGCAGGCCTTCAATGACGCCGTTTTCGAGGTGCGGGTGAATGGCCGCCATCTGATGTACTACATCACGTTCGCGATATCACTGGCGGTGTTCCTGTTCCTGCTGCGCATGGTCAACTCGCCGTTCGGGCGGGTGCTGCAAGCGATCCGCGAGAACGAGTTCCGCGCCCAGGCGTTGGGCTACCGCACCGTGTTCTACCGCACCGCGGCGGTGATTGTGTCGGCGGTGCTGGCGACCCTGGCGGGCGTGCTGTTCGCGCTGATCAACCGCTATGTGAACCCGGAAAACACGCTCAACTTCGAGTTGATGGTGTTCATTCTGCTGATGTGCGTTATCGGCGGCATGGGCACCTTGTACGGCGCCGTGGTCGGCACCGCCGTGTTCCTGCTGGCGCAGAATTACCTGCAGGATTTGCTCGGTCTGCTGGTCAGCAACGCCGAGCCCGGCAGCCTGTTCGCGGAACTGGCGGGGCCCGACCGCTGGCTGTTGTGGTTCGGTCTGTTGTTCGTGTTGAGCGTGTATTTCTTCCCCTCCGGCATCGTCGGCCAGCTGCGCCTGTGGGCGGAACGGCGGCGGGAGCGGAAAGCGGCGCCGGCGGCGTCGCCCTTGAAACAGGAGTCGTAGTCATGCGTCTTGAACAACGCGTCGCGGTGATCACCGGAGCCGGTCGCGGCATCGGTCGGGCGATCGCCGAGCGGTACGCCCGGGAAGGCGCCCGGGTGGCGGTGGCCGACCTGGATCAGGCCACCGCCGAGGCATCGGCGGCGGCGATCCGTGACGCCGGCGGCGAGGCCCTGGCGGTGGCCATGGACGTCACCGACGAGCAGGCGGTGGACGCCGGTGTACGGAAGGTGGTGGACACCTGGGGCCGGCTGGACATCGCCGTCGCCAATGCCGGCATTCAGCATATCGAGTCCCTGGACAAGCTGGCTCTGGAAAACTGGCGCAAAGTGATGAGCGTGCACCTGGACGGCGCCTTTCTGCTCACCCGCGCGGCCTTGCGGCATATGTACGCGGGGCAGGGCGGCACCCTGTTGTACATGGGCTCGGTGCATTCCATGGAGGCGTCGCCGCTGAAAGCGCCCTACGTGGCCGCCAAACACGGCCTGCTGGGGCTGTGCCGGGCGGTGGCGAAAGAGGGCGCCGGGCACGGGGTGCGCAGCAACATTATTTGTCCGGGCTTCGTGCGCACGCCGCTGGTGGACAAGCAGATTCCGGAGCAGGCCCGTGAGCTGGGCGTCTCGGAAGAAGAGGTGATCCGCAATGTGATGCTCAAGAACACGGTGGACGGCGAATTCACCACCGTGGAGGACATCAGTGAGCTGGCGGTGACGCTGGCGGCGTTTCCCTCGGCGGCGCTGAGCGGCCAGTCCATCGTGGTCAGCCACGGCTGGCACATGGGGTAGGAATAAGGTCCGGGAGCCCGGCTCCATCCCTGGAGCCTGGAGATCGATCAGGCCTTCAGAGGGGTCGCAGAAAAGAAAACCTGAGGAGGGCTCACCGGACCTCTGAAGTTACTGTACGTTCGAACAGTAGTCAAGAGAAGCCCGACCTTATTCGTCGGGCAGGGTGATGTTCAGTTCCAGGATCTCGCACCCGGATTCCCGGTCCACCTGGACGTTGATGGCGTCCTGGTCCACCTCCACGTACTTGCGCACCACCATCAGCAGTTCCTCCTGCAACTGCGGCAGGTAGTCCGGGCCGCCACGGGTGGCCCGCTCGCGGGCAACGATGATCTGCAGGCGCTCCTTGGCCACCGAGGCGGATTTCTCTTTCTTGGGAAGCAGGTAGCTGAAAATGCTCATCATTGCGCTCCGAACAGTCGGCCGAAGAGCCCTTTCTTGGTGGCGGTGAGAAAGCGGTGCGGGCGCTGCTCGCCGAGGAAGCGGGCGACCGCGTCCTCGTAGGCCTTGCCGGCGTCGGATTCGCTGTCGAGAATCACCGGCGCGCCGCTGTTACTGGCGTTGAGCACCGCCTGGGATTCCGGAATCACGCCCAGCAGGTCGATCGCCAGGATGTCCTTCACGTCCTCCACGGACAGCATTTCACCGCGCTCCACCCGTTCCGGGGAATAGCGGCTCAACAGCAGGCTGGCGGGAATGTCGCCCTCGCCCCGTTCGGCCTTGCGGGTTTTGCTGGAGAGAATGCCGAGAATGCGGTCGGAGTCACGCACGCTGGACACTTCCGGGTTGGTCACCACCACCGCTTCGTCGGCGAAATAGGCGGCGGTGAGCGCGCCTTTCTCGATGCCCGCCGGGCTGTCGCAGATGATGTACTCCATGCCCATTTCCTTGAGCCCCTCGAGCACTTGTTCCACGCCCTCCAGGGTCAGGGCGTCTTTGTCCCGGGTCTGGGAAGCGGGCAGGATGAACAGATCCTCGACGCGTTTGTCCTTGATCAGGCCTTGCTTGAGGTTGGCGTCGCCGTTGATCACATTGACCAGATCGTAGACCACGCGCCGCTCACAGCCCATGATCAGATCCAGGTTGCGCAGGCCCACGTCAAAATCGATGACCGTGGTTTTATGGCCGCGCTGGGCGAGGCCGGTTGCCAGCGCGGCGCTGGTGGTGGTTTTACCCACGCCGCCCTTGCCGGATGTTACGACCACGATTT
>Ga0310342_100000024_pt1 | contig 74391 bp, 102 predicted proteins | sample S15DNA20500_MG_FD_206155 | JGI IMG/M metagenome (GOLD analysis project Ga0310342, IMG submission 206155) | Marine microbial communities from station ALOHA, North Pacific Subtropical Gyre - S1503-DNA-20-500_MG | ecosystem: Environmental > Aquatic > Marine > Oceanic | place: Pacific Ocean... | reverse complement strand
TGATGCTGTGTTGTCAGGTGGGATACGTAGATCTGCATTAATATCATTGTTCAGTATCGAAGATGAATCAATGCTTAATTGTAAATCATTACATCGAGCTGAAATTGATGAAGTGATAGGTAAAGTGAATGGAAGCTATAATGTAAGTGTTAATGTATTTCGAGAAAATGAATTTCATGAACAAAAAAATGTATGGATACCAGAATCAGATTTTAATAAATTGAAGGATGAAAATGTATTACAATGGTATTACTTGCATCCGTATAGAGCTCGATCTAATAATTCAATGGTAGTAGCCAGATCTCTAATCACTGAAGATGTGTTTAAAGAAAAATGGGATGTTATTAAAAATTCTGGCAGTGGAGAGCCAGGGTTGTATTTTACTAACAATGTAGAATTGGGTTCAAATCCATGCTGTGAAATTAGCCTTAATCCTAATCAATTTTGTAACTTGACATCTATTAATGTAGCTACAATAGAAAATCAGCAAGATTTAGAAGAACGAACCAAAGCGGCTACTTTTATTGGTACATTGCAGGCTTCATATACTGATTTTCATTATTTAAAGCCAGAATGGAAAAAAATGACAGAGAAAGAATCTCTATTAGGTGTATCATTGACAGGTATAGCTTCAATTGATCATACTCAATATGATTTTAAAAGAGCTGCAAATATAGCAGTTGAAGAAAATCAAAGAGTGTCAAAAAAATTAGGTATTGGTTCAGCTAAAAGGGTAACTTGTATTAAGCCAGAAGGAACTGGTAGTTTGGTATTGGGTACTAGCTCAGGTATACATGCTTGGCATAATGAGCATTACAATCGAAGAATCAGAGTTGGCAAAAATGAAGCTATTTATCAATATCTTATAGGTACTAATCCTGATGTAATGGAAGATGAAGTATTTGGTAATAATGCAGTTATTACAATTCCAATCAAATCACCAGATGGGGCAGTTACTAGAACAGAGAATGTTGAAGATTTGTTGCAGCGTATTAAATATTTTCATGAAAATTGGATACAGCCAGGTCATAAAAAAGGAATGAATACACATAATGTATCCGCAACAATATCCATAAAACCAGATGAATGGGATAAAGTAGCTGATTGGCTATGGAAAAATCAAGAGTCATTTAATGGCTTGTCATTTTTGCCATATGATAATGGAACTTATGTCCAGGCACCATTTGAAGATATTACAAAGGATGATTATGAGAAAAATATTATAAATATATCGAAGATTAATCTTGAAAATGTAATAGAAATTGATGATAACACAGATTTGCAAGGAGAACTTGCTTGTAGTGGAGGCTCATGTGAGATAACATAATGTTTGATTTGGATTGGTATAAATTGTTGGTATGGGCAACAATATTAGTTTTTTGTGTTTGTTTTTGGTTAATAGGATTCAAACTTGGATCAAAAGCGGTTTATAGTATTTTTGGAGGATAGTAGTAATGGGTGTATATAGAAGTTTGGTAAAAGATTTTTCGAGTGATGTGGCTTGGTTGAGAAAAGAGTTGATTAAAAGGATATTGGATACATGCGATTATCTCGAATCGTATGAAACATTTAATTTTTTTACTGCTGATATACCAGGCGAGATGATTTCACAAGAAACTGTCGATGAATATTTAGAATTGGTATATCGAATAAAGTCAGCGTTGCCAACATCTACAACAGAAGATATTAAAGGTGATATTTTAGCTGAAATTGTTTTAAGGGAATCTGAATGGGCTGATGGATGGGCCAAATATTCAAATCATAAAAAATTAGCTGACGACTGTATTACTACTGCAGCGGAATATACTGAAAAGTATATAGAACACAATAATCTAATGAAAGCACGTCAGGAGGCTGAAGAAGATTTTGCGAATTATGTAGCTAAAATGAACGCTAAGTATGCAGATTGCTAAAAGGAGGTAATAGTCAATGTCAGAAAGTATACGAGATTCTGATGATATAGAAAATGAACTATTAGAAATAGCCCAAGAGGCACATGAAGAAACTATTGACGCTGAGCTTAGATTGAAAGCTCAGGATTCACATGATGAGATTAATATGGAACTTTTGAATTTAATAAGATACCGTACACAAAAAAATTGGATGGCTACGGCAGGCATTGTTGGTATTTTTAGTGGAATTTTACTTTTAATGATGATTCAAATAGCATTGGGTAATGATATTAAAACAGAGTGGAAAGAAATTTTGCTAATAATGCTAGGTGCTTTTGTCGGAAGTTGGGGAAAGGTAATCGACTATTGGTTTAGTAATTCAGAAGCAGATAATGCTTTATTGCAGGAGGGAACAACCAAATTTGCCAATAATGGACAACAACGATAAATTCATAGCTGATCTGATAGGTACAATAATTTTCTTAATTTTCATTTTAGTTTTTTGCCTTTTCTAAAAGAGGCTTAAGGGGGCATCCATGATCCTTAATGGCGAGCGTTTCGAGAGTATTAAAGATTCTGTATACAAAAATGTAGAATGTTGTAAATACGCATTACAAGAAAAAAGGCAAGTAGCTTTATTGGGTAAAGGTCAATTTATTGTTGGAACAGTATGTACTGTTCAATGGGATGATTTTGAGGATAGGGTAGTTATAAATACTAAAAACGGTGACAGTAAATCTTTTTATGGTAGTGAAATAACTACTGTTAGGCTAATCGAATGAAAACTTATAAAAATTTCCAACCTCTTTTATTAGAAGCGACAGAAAAAACAGAAGATTATGCTTTTCATTTATATCCACATGTTCCTTTGAGTAAAAAAATGATTCAGCGTATTGAGGGGATAGTAAAGTTGCCCCTTTATGCTGTACATATCACATCTTTAGATAATGTAGATACACTTATTAAAATACAAAATTCTGCTCGACAAATATCTGCTATGACAGATCCAGGCGATATGTTGAGTTCTTTGATCGAAGGTGGCGTAGCTACAGAAGGTGGCGTATGGACAATAATTAATGGTTATCCAGTAATGAGTTCATCTCGCGATTTTTGGACAAAGTTGGATACACAAGGTCGCAAATGGATGAGCTTGGAAAAATTGCGTTATCAGTCCAAGCATACCAGTGATCCAGAAGGAAATGTTGGGAAAATTAATGATTTGTTAGGTGATATATATCAATTAAAAAAAGAGATATTAATAAGGGCTTGGAAAAGATTTAAGAAAGATGAATGGCTACAGAATTTTTCTTATGCCTATGCCCATGATTTTAGATCAGAAAGATTTAATCCACTTGATTTTCAAGTTGGAAAACAGACTAAGTTAGCTCAATATTGGGCTAAGATTCCAAAGCCTTTAGATATACATCTTAAATATTCAGAATCTATATTCGCAGATGGTCGAAAAAGATATTGGCTGGCGCCCACCAAGATAACTAAACAAGCTAAAGGATGGATAATAAAGCAGTACTTTGATGGAATTGAGAAACTACTCAAAAAAGGCGGGTATGACGCTATTAAAGGAATTCTTACAGATCCAGGCGAGGACTATGGAGCATGGAATGAAATTTTATTGAATGATTTCTCAATTGAATTAATGGGCGCGACTAACTCTCACATAGGAAAAGAATTAGAAGAAATAGGAAATAGAAATAATATTCCTGTAGACGCAGTATATGGTGAAGAACCTGTTGATGATTGGGAAGTTGATGCCTATACTACAACTAGGCTAAAAGAATATTTTGCTGCTATCAAAAAGAACACTATGGCTGATGTTATGGATTTAGTAGATGATGCAGTTTTACCATCTGAAAGAGGAAAGGATCTTGGCGTAGATAAATTTGAGGTCGATGTACCACAACTGAACAATTCAGATGCTATACAAGGATGGAAAAAGGCTGGTTCGCTTGTTGTAATACCTTATTGGAATATGAGTGGTGATTATCTGGATTATGTTACTTATAAAGAATGGACTGAAAATTCAGCATTTCAACTTTTTCCATCAACATTTAGAAAGGGTGATTTGGTAAATCCATTTTTACATCAAGAAGTAGGGGCTATGGGATTAACATCGTTTTTCTATCCGTATGCACCTAATATTGTAACTCAAGAAGCTTTCAGTATGTGGCGGGGAGTGACACAAAAAAATGCATATAATATTATGATAAAAACTACAATGGGTGGATCAGCAGCTGCTTATGGATTAGCTATCGCTTATGGCATATTTGGACTTGTTAATGCTGAACAAATAGTAGCGGCCGCAATTGAGTCATTTACTAAATTTGAAGATAGTATTTTTGAGGCATAATGAGATTCAATATATTAGGTCATAGTGTTAGTATTTGGGTTATAGGATGGGCATTTATATTTCTCATCCTTTTTATTGTTGGTATATCTAGCTAGGAGTGTTTGTTATGTATATTAAATTAATTGCTACGTCAGTTTGGGCTGTCTGTGGTTTGGCAACAGTATTATTTCATGTGGTTGGTTGTGATTATCAGAGTGATAAGCTTGTCAGTGATCAATCAGCTGTTTTCGAGGATGAGTTGAACTACAGACAGAAGGTACAATATGAATTAGAGAATAAAATATCTAAACAACAGACACAAATAGCTGAACTTAAAAAAGAATTAGAATGTAGAAAAGAAGCAAATGAAAAATAGAATTTTGATTTGGATTTTGTTTGGCCTTGTGTGGTGGTTTATATTCTTGGTATGCCAAGGATGTGCTTCATTGCAATATCCAACTATGAAAATTTCAACAGTGCGTCCATTAGTAGAAAATGAATATGAAATAGCTGGAAAAGAAATTTATGAAGGTATGATGGAATGATTGAATATATTGAAGATAAAATTTTTCGGTATTGTGATGAACGAAAAAAGAAAAATCTACCAATCAATATGCACAAAATACACCAAAAATTCATAAAGGATTGGTGGCATATATGTGTTATTTCGTATGGGAAATGGATAAAGAAAACGTCTAAACTACAAACAAAGGAACTTTCAGAGCAAGAGTGGTGAAAAATGATTAAATATATAACAGGTTTTTGTGTATGGATAATTGTTATGTGGTTAGCAATAATGTCTACAGGTTGTGCAATAAAACCAAAATTTCTTGTAGAAGAATCCTTACAGCAAGAAGCTAAAAAAGAATTAGATGCTAGACAAGCGGAATGGAATTGGAAAAATCGTCATCGTTTGCGTCAAAACCAAAATGTGCTGCGTTATCGCAACCCACAATTAGGACTAGGTAGAAATACCTATAATCCAAATAAGAGTGGTCAACGTAAGCATATAACACCCAAAAGGTATAATGGAATAGCAGTGCATAAAAGGAACTATTGGTCTAAAACTACCAAAGATCCACAAAAAGATGAATAAACTATTATGTTTTGTCATGATGTTGGTTGCGACTACTGTCTTTTCAGCAGATCGTTATGTCAGTAGAGATTTGTTATATTTTTGGGATTTTGAGAATAAGGAAAGTTGGAGAATTGATAGAAAATTAGGGGCTGAAGCGTTTACACAAGGTAAAATTAGGTGGATACCACCTGATAGATCGTTTCAGAATCCAGAATCAGGAGTAATTCATTTACACGGAGATAAGAATACGACTACATTATTTCAGATACCAGCTAAATATACTGATAAGGAGTTTGAAAATTGGACATTAGATTTTGAGTTTGGTATAGGTACTCATGCAGTAGATCCAGATGAAGTTGAAATGGATCAAGGGCAAATAGTTGATGGTATAGTAGTAGAATGGGGAGATTTACGAGTTACTTATTTTAAAGATGGTGATGATGAATTTCGTGGAATTGTATTAGTGGAATATAGACAGAGAGAAGTACGAATACGTAATGTGCGCGCATTTGATTTTCAACATATGGTATTAAGATCGGAGGATAATGGAATTTCAATATGGATAAACACGCAATGCGTAAGAGTTATCCATACACCTAGAACTCCAGTTAGAAACCAATTGATAAAATTTGCCAGCGATGGATATGCTGGTAGGTTAGATGATATTAAGCTTTATAATACTAGATTGAAGCCATGGGAAGTCACATATAATTATTGGGGTAATGAGCTAAGAGTAGATTTGAAAAATCTATTAGTAACTAGTTGGGCGGAAGTCAAACGTCAAAGGATTAAAAACTAATGATAGCTAGAATAGTAGCTTCTTTCATAGCTGCTCAAAAAACAAAAGAAAAGGAAGCTAAAAAGAAAGTGAATAATAGTAAATCACCGAAAAGGACTGTGGTAAAAACAAAAAAGAAAGAAAATAAATTTAGTGATAACATTCTCAAGGAGTTTTAATGTTAAGTATAACTGAACAGGCCGTCACTGCAGCAATTAGACTGAGAAGTGGATTGGGTGAAGAAAAAGAAGATTGTGGATTGAGAATTAAAGTGGAAGGTGGTGGATGTTCTGGATTTCAATACAATCTTTCATTTGATTGGTGGGATGATAGCGATGTAGTTTTCTGGAAAGAAGATTTTCCTGTCATTACTGATAAAAGGTCTTTTTTGTATATAGCTGGCTCTGATATTGACTATGATAATAGTTTAATGGGGAATGGTTTTTCAGTCAGTAATCCTAAAGCTAATTCAACTTGTGGATGCGGTGAAAGCTTTAGTATATAAAAAACATTCATTTTGGAGTTTTACAATGTTTGATAGTGATATGTATAAATATAGACAGAGATGGGAACGAAACGACCCAATATTAAAAACAGAATTGATGGCCGTCGCGCATAATTATGATCCTTTGTATGGCTATCGACATCTTACCAAAAATGCTACAAATTTCGGTTCTAAAAATTCTTGGTATACCTATATGCGAACAATTAAGTATATAGAACAAGACGTTTATAATTCTTGGAAAATCGAAATTCACCCGACTGCTGAAAATACTGATGAACCTTTTCACAAACCACATTACACTTTTGAAGTTATGATGCCTGAAGAATTTTTAGATGATAAACTTTTTATGGCTGAAAATACTAGGCCATATGACAAAGATGAAAAACAACCAAGTTTTCTTGTAGGCGCAAATGTACGGACACTGGAAACCTGATTTAAATCAGTTAGGTGAAAATTTTGATCCTACTACCTTTTTTGGTTTTGTCTATCGCATAACTCGCCAGGATTCAGGTAGGTCATATATAGGCAAAAAGCAAATGGTGTTTACAGAGAGAAGAAAGGTCAAAGGTAGAGTCAATAGAAAGCATGTCAAAAAAGAGTCAGATTGGAAAACATATACAGGATCGTGTAATGAATTGAATCAAGAGATAGAAGAATTAGGCAAGGACAAGTTCGATTTTAAAATTCTAAAATTTTGTTTGAATAAACGAGATTTAGGATACACAGAAACAATGTATCAATTTAATGAAAATGTATTGGATGAAAGATTTTCAGATGGTACAAGAAAATATTATAATTCTAATATAATGAACAGATGGCATACAAAGGAGTAAGCTATATGGCAAAATTAAACCTTAATCACTTGGATATAGAGGATCTTGAAGATACGTTTTATGACAATCAGAGAAATCGCAAAAAGGATAAAATTTTGAAATTCAAAGATCCACATAGAAAGGCCAAAGGTAAAAAGCCAAAAAAGCATCGTGATTTTTCTAAGAAAAGTTTGAAGTTCAAAGATGATGATGATGAGTAGTAGTATTATTGATTGGTCAAATAGAGAAGCACGCAATGAGTGGCAAAATGAATATCAAAAAAATCGCGATCCAAAATTTGCTGCGGCTGCAGCTTTAAGGCATCGTGCGAAAGATCCAGAAAAATGGCGTGAATCGAACAATAAAAGCACTAAACTTCACCGTCTCAAACACCCAGATGCACATCGAATAGCCATGATGAAGTATCGTTACAATTTTACAAAATCTGATTTTATTGAATTGTGGGAAAAACAGAACGGCCATTGTGCCAATCCTGATTGTAATATAAAATTAGTAGATCCTATTTTTTTTGAAGAAAGATCCCAGTATTATGATGATTCAAATTTAATTGAAGGGGTAGATTATGCATATTGCACTATAGATCACGATCATGATTATGAAGAAAAGCATGGAAAATGTAAAGAAATGGTAAGAGGATTATTATGTCAATCCTGCAATAGGAAGGATGTATTAGATCCAGATTCTAAACATTATATTCATAATCCGAAAGTGAGTGATTTTACAGAATGACAGAAGATCTAACCAATGAAATAGAATCTGATCATGAACTGATTTTACTTCTTAAAAAAGAAATTGAGGAATTGACCGCTCATACAGTAGAAGTCGAAGATAGACTTAAAGTTTCCCAAGAGAATTATCGAGATTCTGCCGAGCAATTAGCTATGCACGAGAAGTTATCTGCTCAGCATGGAATATTGAGAGCAGTATTTTTTGGTGTTGTAGGCTTGGTTATGATGATGGGTGTATTGGTCATGATTGGATGGTTTACAAATCAAACCACAATAGAAAGAGAAATGGCATTTTTTGAACGTATCCTGCTTGTGCTAATAGGTATAGTAGGTGGTGCAGTCAGTAGCTTTTTCGATATTAGAAATTTCACTATTAGCGCTAATGGTGCTAAAAATGGGAAAAATGGCCCGCCGTTGAAAAATAATACGAAAGATACCGACTAAGGTGAAATTAGCCTTGACAAAGGCTAGCTAGATATGGTATAATATAGGTATATTAAACAATAGGAAAGTTTGAGTATGAAAGAGTTAGGAAGAAATTTATTAGAAGCCACTGATTCAATTATTGATTCAGAAATTAAAAAAGCTAGAGCCAATTTGAATATTCTGTTAGAAAATCCAGTCGGCATTGGTGAACATATTGATTTAGTAGCAGAGGTTTACAAATTAGTTGACGATATTGCTCATAAAGAGGATGCGCTAGACACGGTTAGAACATTGTTACGTGACTAAAAATTTAAAAGTAGCCATAGAGCTATTATGGTATAGTAGGTTTTTATTCGCCAAAGGCCGATTCCAAAAGAGTTGGCTCCTTTGGCGAATCGAAACCATATATGGAATTCCAGCTGACAATTTTACATTTAGTCAATTACCACCTATCAGCCGAATAATCTATGATGTTTGGGGATTTGGAAAATGGCTAGTACACTTAAAACGTGGATAAGGAACTATGGACAATTTAGACATAAAATTAGATCTTGATTTTCTTTGGGAATTGACAAATAATGAAAGATCACGATTAGAGAAAATTTTGAATTCGCGAATTGGAAAATTTAGAGAAGATATTGGAGTAGAGCGTATACGCAGTAAATGGGTATGTAGCGTTTGTGATAAATCTACATGGGATACAGAATATGATTATTTACTATCACCTACTATGCATTTGGGATGTGCGATAGAAAGCAGCACAGATGAAAATCTTAAGCAAATAGCAGAAAAAAATAAAGAAATATTTCATTATGATCAACAGTGATAAATACGAATTGATATTAGCACGTGGATTTTTACGTAGAATCAAAGAAGCAGTAGAACAAGGAATATATCCAGACAAAGAAAAGGGTAAAGAAAAAGTGGAATATTATCAAACCCGTGTTGATTTTTATACCAAGAAATTAGAATATAAGGAAAATGGATATATTCTTGAGGCATGAATGCATTCTTTACCGCTGTAATAATTTCTCTTTTCATGATGATGGCCAGTGCACTTGTTGTATTGATTTGGGAAATTATAGACAACAAGGGCAAAGGGAAAATTGATTTGGGAGAGAGTTTACATGTAAGGATAAGTAATTTTCTTGATACAGAAGATAAAGATGAAATCAAAAAATATGTTCAGGATATAGTGATTAGTCATTTGGAAGGATTATAAATGGAAAAAAGGTCAATGACAAAATACAGATTAATACTTGGCACAACAGGTGCTATGTATGAATCGGATACACTTTTAGGATTATTGATTGAAATTTTTAAACATAGATTGTACCACTTTAGACAAAGTGGTCAATGGATAGACTAGATAATGATTAGATTGGTTACAGGGTTTTTTACAGTTTGGGGTTCAGTGGGTAGTACAGAAATGGGTGATCTTTCGCCTATGATTGCTTTTCTACTCGGAGTAGTGGGGCTGATGTTAATGACAGCCCCTGTATTAGATGGTACAATAGTTAGACTGTCTAAAAAAATATAAACAAGAATGGTCTATTATAGACATTCGCAATATCTTGCTTTTTTAAGGAGATAACAAAATGACAATTTTCAATATGGATTCATCAATCCATCAAAAATACGATCCGTTTTTCTTAGGTTTCAATCGCTTATTCAAAGAATTGGAAACTTTTAAGCCAGGCTCAAAACCAAATTATCCGCCATATAATGTAATCAAATCTGATGACGGTCAGATCATCATTGAGATTGCTTTAGCTGGATTTGTTGAATCTGAAATCAGTGTACTATATGAGATAGGTAAACTGACGGTCAAAGGCAGCAAAGATAGACATGATGGTGAATATATACACAAGGGTATAGCATCACGCGCTTTTGAAACTGAGTGGAAGTTAGCTGATACCATCGAAATCAAAGATGCGATTTTCGCTGACGGAGTGTTGACAATTAATTTACTAAATGCCATTCCTGAATCTAAGAAACCGCAAGAAATTCCAATTAGTACAAAAAAAGAGATACTAAACGGATAAAGGAAATAATGGGCGCTTATATAAGCGCCCATTTCCCATAATATGTTAGATAACTACAAATACGGATTTTCAGATGATGTCAAGCCAAAAATTCAATTTGATAAAGGTTTAACATCTGCCACTATTAAGCAAATATCTGATTTGAAAAATGAGCCGCAATGGATGTTGGATTATCGCTTAAATTCATATAGAATATTTTTAGAGAAAAATGATTTGGATTGGGGTGCAGATTTGTCAGAATTGAATTTTGATCAAATAAGGTATTATGTATCGCACTCTGAAAAATCAGCCACCGATTGGGATGATGTACCAGATGACATTAAAAATACTTTTGATAGGTTGGGTATTCCAGAAGCAGAACAGAAATTCTTAGCTGGTGCTGGCGGTCAATATGATTCAGAAGTTGTTTATCATGATATGAAAGAAGAATTGAGCAGGCAGGGCGTTATTTTTTCTGATCCAGAATCAGCCATCAAGGAACATCCAGAAATTTTTAAAAAATATTTCGGTACTGTTATTCCGCCATTAGACAACAAATTTGCAGCATTGAATACTGCAGTTTGGTCAGGTGGAAGTTTCATCTATGTACCGCCAGGAGTTAAAATAGATTATCCGTTACAAGCATACTTTCGCATCAATACTGAAAATATGGGGCAATTTGAAAGAACATTGATTATAGCCGACGAAGGTTCACAAGTACATTATGTGGAAGGCTGCACGGCTCCAACTTATTCAGCTGCGTCGCTTCATAGTGCAGTAGTCGAAATTATTTGCATGAAGGATTCAAGAGTACGATACTCAACTATACAAAATTGGTCTAATAATGTATACAATCTTGTAACCAAAAGAGCTATCGCCGAAGAAGGTGCAGTAATGGAATGGGTAGATGGTAATTTGGGTAGTAGGGTAACAATGAAATATCCTAGTGTATATTTAAATGGAGAAGGCGCACACGGTGAAGTTTTGTCAATAGCCTTTGCTGGCAAAAATCAGCATCAAGACGCTGGTGGCAAAATTGTACACAATGCACCAAATACTACATCTAAAATTGTATCAAAATCTCTTAGCAAAAGCGGTGGTAGAACTAGTTATCGCGGATTGGTTAAAGTTAGTGAAAATGCGGACAATTCAAAATCTAGCGTAGTATGTGATGCATTGATATTAGACGAAGAATCACAATCTGACACATATCCGTATATAGAGATAGACAATGATCAAGTCAACATAGAGCATGAAGCTACTGTTAGCAAAATAGGTGAAGAACAATTATTTTATTTTATGAGTAGGGGTATTTCAGAAATGGAAGCATCAGCTATGATCGTTAATGGTTTTATAGAACCGTTGGTCAAGGAATTGCCAATGGAATATGCAATGGAACTTAATAAATTAATTCAACTACAAATGGAAGGTAGTGTAGGATGATACCAGATATTGAATTAGAAGTAACTGAAACAGCAATTGCAAAAATTTTCAGTGTAATTGAATCTGAAAACATGATACCAAAAGATACCTTATTCAGATTAAAGGTAACGGGTCAAAATTCTACTGAGTTTGATTATCAGATGGGGTTGGATATTAGAAAAAATGAAATAGAGCATCGGTATGACAATTTTTTCAATTTAGAAAAATTTGATATGGTAATTGATGAAAATTCTTTAGAGAAAGTGAATGGTGCTACTATTGATTATAAGACAGATTTGAATAATGAAGGTTTTGTAATTACAAATCCTAATGTACCAGAAATCAGTGAAATAGAGCAAAGAATTACTAAGCATTTAGATTCTACTATTAATCCTATGATAGCTTCTCATGGCGGGAAAATTGATGTGATTAGAGTAGAGGCCAGTGTACTGTATATAGAAATGAAAGGTGGATGTCAAGGTTGTTCATCATCTGGTACTACTTTACAATATGGAGTCGAGCAGCAGATATTAGCAGAATTTCCAGAGATAACAAGAATTGATGATATAACAGAACATGAAGAAGGCGAAAATCCATACTATACATGAGGGAATTGTAATGAATAAAGGTGAAATTAGAAAATTGTTAATTAGTAAAAGAGAAGAAGTAGTAAAGCTGGCGGAAACGATTAAAAATGATCGTTTATCAAATGTTGCTAATACCCAAAATAAAATTAATTTTTTGAATTCAGAGATACAATCATTAAGAAAGAAATTATCAGCAAAACCAGTAGATACTATAATTCCATTTAGAGATGTGAATTTTAGGGGGTTTTAAATAAGGAGAACAACAATGACAATAGCATATTTAAAAAAGCAGTGTGGTTGGAGTCGCGGAGTAAGAGAAGTTCTGTCAAAGTATGGCATACAATATGAAGAGCGCCAAATACACGATCCTGTAAATTTTCATGAAATGGTGGAAAAAACAGGGCAGACAAATCAGCCTTGTATACAATTAGATGACAATCTGATACTTTCCGATATTAGCGGTGAAGAATTAGAAACTTATTTGGTTGCCAATGGATATGAATATAAAGATGATACTAGCAATGTTCCATTAGACAGAAGTTGCACAGAAGAAGAACATGCTAAAATGCAGACGGGATGGCCAGAACAGTATGATTTATATGCAAGGAAATAAAAATGGTTACTGAAGGATATTATTGGATAGTAGGAATCGGACTTATTATAATATTGGGATTATGTATAGTTGTATGCGGAGCGTAAAAAAGATGCTAAAAAGAAGAACCGATACGGGTATTTTAGGATTGGTCAAAAGATCAAATTTGAGAGAATCATCTACATTGCGAGGTGAAGTCCATCAACTGAAGAATGAAAATCAACAATTGAAGGAAAATATTACTTCATTGCTGCGTACCATCAGAATTTTAAACTTAAAAGTAGACAATCTGATAAATGGCCAACGTTGACAAAAATGTATACACCATTACCACCCTGTCTTACAATTAAAAAATCTGATATACATGGTTTAGGTATATTTGCTACATCTAATATATACTCTGGTTGTGATTTGGGTATTGCCCATGTCAAATTGCCTGGATTTCCACAAGGATATTGTAGAACACCATTAGGCGGATTTTACAATCATAGTGATGAACCAAATTGTACATTGATTGAAGGTACTGAACTTTATCAGTTAGAACCAGTAGTCAAATCTTCTACAATTTTTTTGATAGTAAAGAAATTGTTTACAATCCAAGATATAAAATGTGGCCATGAAATTACTTGCAGCTATAGCTTATATCAAATGGAATAAATATTTGTATATGGAGAATTATATGGATGATGATAAAATTATAATCCATCCAAGTTGCAATTATGAGGAAGTTGAAATTCCACTAGTATATCCAGATGAGCCAGAACCATATGTCGAGCAGGTTTTAGCTGAATGTTGTACGCATACTTTAGTTATACTTAAAGAAAATAATTTCGATATAGAGAGTGATGGATTTGTTAAAGATTTCAATGCACTAGTGGATTTTCTAAGAGCATTGATGTATCGTGAAATTGGATTAGAGCATCCATTGATTAAAAAATAAAATTATGAGTATATTAGTTGACTATAGCCAGGTGTTCATATCTAACATTATGGCTCAACCTTCCCAAAATCGAGATATCGAAACAGACTTAATCCGACATATGGTGCTAAATTCGCTACGTAGTCACAGACAAAAATTCAATTCGCAATATGGTGAATTGGTGATATGCTGCGACTCAAGGCAAAATTGGCGAAAGTCATATTTCAAGCATTATAAGGCTAACCGTAAAATTACCCGTCAACGCACTAACGTAGATTGGAATTTACTATTTCAAAATTTAAACCAAATCAAGGATGAACTATATGAATATTTTCCCTATCCAGTAATCGAGGTAGAAGGAGCAGAAGCCGATGATTTAATTGGCACCATATGCTATGCAGAAAAAGATGAAAAACTAGACAATCTGATTTTATCAGGTGACAAGGATTTTCAACAATTACAAAAATTTGACAACGTGCATCAATTTAATCCCATGCGGAAAGAATTTATTAGACAACCCGATCCTGTCAAATTTTTAAAAGAGCAAATCTTACGTGGTGATCGAGGCGATGGGATTCCTAACATTTTATCAGAAGATACTTCATTTGTCAATGGCGTCAGACAAACGCCATTATCAGCTGGCAAAGTCAAGCAGTGGTTGGACTTAGAACCAGAAATTTTCTGCGACTATGAGACACTACCGAAATTTCATCGAAACGAAATGCTAATAGATTTATCGAAAACGCCCTCTATATTAAAAAAAGAGTGCCTAGAGCAATTATCTATACAAAAACTAGACAAGTCAAGAAAATACCTAATCAAGTATTTTACAAAATTCAATTTGAAAAATCTAACTGAACATCTAGGAGAATTCTAGTTGTCGTCAACATAAAGTTAGACACACACAGAAGGAGAAATTATTCACATGAGCGATATATCATTACACGAAATATTTACAAAAGTAGAAGAAGCGTCCAAAGTAGCAGAAAAAGCAGAAGTCTTGCAGCAATATGAAACCGATGGTCTAAAAGCCGTTTTGCGGGGAGCATATGATTCAAGGGTACAATGGAATATTCCATCAACTCCGCCGCCTTATGAGGAACACGACGCGCCAGATTGGGATTTAGCAGATTTACAATTAGAAAGAGAAGCACTAAGAATCGGCCGCTTTGCTAATTTTGATAATCGACCTACAAATCAATCACAGAACATAACACAAGTACAAGCAGAAAATCAATTTATTCAACTATTAGAAGGATTACACCCAACAGAAGCAAAATTGCTGCTAAATGTAGTTAAAAAGAAATTGCCCTATAAGGGATTAACAAGTAGATTAGTAAATCAAGCATTTCCAGATTTATTACCAGGCAAGGACGCAATTGCTAGAACATAATAGTATACAAATATGAAGACTTATTTTATAGACATAGATGGCACAATATTTAAACATGACACAAATGAACTATTAGATGGAGCTAAAAAGTTTTTAGACAATATCTATGAAAATGATGATATGATAATCTTGACAACAGCTAGGCATGATTCAGAAGGTAAGTCTACAGAAGAAGCATTAGCCAAGAATGGTATAGAGTATGATATGATATTGTATAATTTAGGCAATGATGAAAGGATTTTAATTAATGATACTAAGGTTACAGGAAAGCAGACAGCATTTTCGTTGAATGTCAAACGAAATGAAGGACTGTCAAAATATTGTGATTGGGAGCCTGGTGATATATTTTTGAGAAAACCTGATAAAAGTGTAAAAGTGTATAGCAGAGAAGGAAAATTAAAAAAGGCGTAAAAAACCTGTTTAGGTGGTTTTATCGGATGGAATGTCTTGGTGGCAGTACTCTTGATGTTCCCAACACACAGGAAAACTTTTGTTGACACCTTCAAACACACGCCACCACTGGATTTGACATATACCCAACATCCAAAATCGAGAAGTTGACATAGCATTAGAGCCGTGTCAACTTTTTTCTCTGCCCACCAAAAACCACTGACAGCTTGACCATTTCCTATTTTACAATATCTCAAATTAATTTGGTCGAAATGTGAAAATAGCCTTGACAAAGGGTAGCGCCGTATGGTATAATTACTCTGTACATCATTCAGAAAAGACATTTAGTCCAAAAGCGATCAATTATGACCAAAAATGACATAAAAATACTCAAAACAGACCAAAACAGCTGTATTTCAGTCGAAAATGAAATTTCAGCTCATGAGCAGCTCGATTTCAACAAAAAAGTTGGCACAGTTTGTGATTTGGGTATTTCGACTGAAAAGCAGCTGAAAATATTTTCAGAAAAGCTGAAAAAACTTGGCACGCATTGTGATTCACAGAATTTTACAAAATGTTTACAGAAAAGCTCAAAAAAGTGGATTTTCGACTTGGCATGGTTTGTGATTCGAGGAAATGCACAAAAAATGAGCAATTGCACGCTTTTTGGGCATATTTGGGAAATCGGTGAAAAGCTGAAATTTCACAGAAAAGCGCTTTTTGACACATTTTTAGCTAAATGCTCGATTTTTAACTTTTCACATGATTTTTGAGATTTCTCAAATATGTCAAAAGGACAGTCATATGAGATCTTCACAAAAATCGACCCCCAAGTTCGGCTAGACGCGCCCAAACGACTGCAGAAGTTTTCAAAAAACCATCAGAAAAATATTTTTTTATTTTTTTTGGTAAAATAGGTCAAAAAAGTGAAATTAACCTTGACATTGGCCCCCAAAAAATGGTATAATTACACTATAACAATCGAGAAAAGAAACAAAGAAAAAAATCAAAAATAAATCGAAAAAAAGTGAAATTAGCCTTGACAATGGTCAAGGAAAAATGGTATAATATACTATAATCAAAAATGGGAAAAGAAAAGATGAAAAACAATAACAGAGAAGCACAGATTATGATGACAGAAGCACAATTATTAGCCACAGCTGAACTGGAAGCTGGACGAAATTTAACAGAAACTGAAAAATGGTTTGTATGGATACATCCAAGCTTGACATTTTCAGAAATCAGACAAATGCTAGATAAAGAGTCAAAATCACGAAAAGAACTAGCTCTGAGAAATCAAAAACCATGCTGGCCAGCTTTTGGATAACTGAGAAAAAAGTGAAAATAAATCGAAAAAAAGCTCATTTAACCTTGACATTAGCCCCTAAAAAATGGTATAATTACACTATAACAATCAAGGAAAAGAACCAGATATGAAACAAGCAACTTCAGAGAATTACAGAGATCAAAGAAAAAAAGAATTTTCTAGGAAAAAATCAAACAGCTGGGAATTTAGACTCAGAAGAGCAACACGGCGAGAAATCAGTAGAATTCACGCTTGGACATCTACTGTAAAAAAAGTTAGTTGACAAGAAACTAAAGAAAGAATGAAAAAAAGTGAAAATAACCTTGACATTAGCCCCCAAAAAATGGTATAATATACTATTAGACAATTAAGGAAAAAAGAAACAGATATGAAATTATCAGACCTGATCGAAGATTTACAGGAATTAGCTACCATTCATGGTAAAGATGTTGACGTTGAATTCAATATATTGATACTCAACGATAGTGTCGAAAGATTAGTATCGGCTAGCAGATATCATCAAGATGATGATGATTTTACCACATTAGGTTACAACAACAGTTAAGGATAGGATATATATAATGACAAGCGCAGAAAAAAGAGCAAAAGCAGTTGAATTACTTCACGGCCATCTTGGTAAAGTTGTTATCAGTAAAGCAGAATTAGACAAGGCATTAGTTGACCTAAAAGATGAGCTTCCGTTAAAAAGCTTTCGTTGGTTTACTGATAACTATAGACTCAAAAGAGGTCAATTCAAACTACCTATTGATAATTTACCAGAATTTTTGAACCAAGAAACAGAACCAACTGAAATATCTCAAAGTGCAGTCAAAGGTGCACCATCTGTGGCTAGTGTGATTACAGCCGAAAGTATAGTAGCTAAAGAGATTAGTTTCATACCAGATGTTGAAGAAAATTATGTGCCGTGGGGCCATCACAAGGATCTTTCCAGTATAGTCAAATCTGCTGTATTCTATCCCATTTTTATTACTGGACTTTCTGGTAATGGAAAAACATACATGGTTGAGCAAGTATGTGCACAACTAAAAAGAGAATGCGTCAGAGTAAACATAACAGTCGAAACAGATGAAGATGATTTGCTGGGCGGCTTTAGACTATTGAATGGTGAAACAGTATTTCACAAAGGGCCGGTAGTAGACGCAATGGAGCGCGGGGCTGTACTGTTATTAGATGAAGTAGATTTAGCATCAAATAAAATTTTATGTCTACAACCAGTGCTCGAGGGCAAGGGTGTATACCTGAAAAAAATCAATCAATGGATCAAACCAGCAGATGGCTTTACAGTAGTAGCTACAGCTAATACTAAAGGTAAAGGCAGTGATAGTGGGGCTTTCATTGGTACAAATATTCTCAATGAAGCATTTCTGGAAAGATTCGCTATTACTCTTGAGCAAGAGTATCCTAAAAATACTGTAGAATTAAGAATAGTCAAAGGTGTATTTGAAAGTGCAAATGTTGATGAAAAAGAATCGCAAGAATTTGGTGATAAGTTGGTTCGTTGGGCTGATATTATCCGTAAGACCTATTTTGATGGCGGCGTTGATGAAATTATATCAACACGGCGTCTAGTACATATCGCTAAAGCATATAGTATTTTCAAAGATAGAATAAAATCTATTAATCTATGTATCGCTCGATTTGATGAAGAAACCAAAATTGCATTCAAAGAATTGTATGAAAAGATAGACGGTGATTTGGAAGAAACTTCAGAACAACCATTTTGAGTAGATAGTTATAACCGCAGGAAGCGATATAGATACAACCAAAAACAAGGATAAAAATGACAGTCAATAAACTTTCCAAAAATAATCTAGCAAAATTGTTAGCTACTGAAAATCTTATAGTTGAACATAGAAATATATCAACAGCAGCTTTTGACATTTTGAATCGACGGCTGATACTCCCCACATGGGAAAATATTTCAAGTGATGTCTATGATCTACTAGTGGGGCATGAAGTAGGACACGCACTTTTTACTCCACAAAAAGATTTACATGAAATTTGTGAAAGTATTTCAGAAGAGCATTCAACCGTCATAAAATCATATTTGAATGTGATTGAAGATGCAAGAATCGAAAAGAAAATCAAACGCAAGTTTAATGGACTAAGGAAAAATTTTCGTATCGGCTATCAAGAATTAGTAGACCAAGATTTCTTTGGTCTATCCAAGAAAAAAGTCAAAGAATGTTCATTTATTGATAGAATCAATCTATACTTTAAAATTGGTAATTTGATAGATGTTCCATTTTCAGCTGATGAAAAAGTTTTAGTAGAAAGAATCGAAAATGCAGAAACTTTTGAGCAAGTTGTAAAACTAACCAGAGATGTATATGAAGCTTCAGGTGGCGATAGAAATGATTTCAAATTACCAGATGATATGGAATATGCAACAGAAGGTGACGGCTCGCCAGCAGATGGTCAAGTAAAAGGTGATTCCGATCAAGGACAAAAAACAGATCAGGATTCAGCTGAAGATGATTCAGAGCAAGGTAAAGCCGACGAAAATTCAGATGGAAATGATAATTCAAAATCTGATAAAACTGGTAGAAAAGGTGCTAATGGTGGCCGACCAGAAAAGAGTGAAACCCAAGAAAATTTTGAAGAAAATAGTGAAGAACTAGTAGACCAAGATCGCAAGGAAATTGAATATTTGACTATACCAAATCTTAACAGTAAAGGGTATATTCTTGACTACAAAAATGTTTACCAACATGGTGAAGATTCAAATGAATTTTCAGCTGAAGATTGGGTTCAGAATATAGAAACGCTTTTTGATTTGGGTGAAATTCAGTCTAATCATAAAGATCTATATAAAACATTTCGTAAAGATTCTACTAAAACTGTCAATTATCTAGTCAAAGAGTTTGAACTAAAGAAAAACGCAGAGCAACTATCTCGAGCTAAAGTTTCCAAGACAGGTCGCATCGACGTTAATAAGCTTCACAGTTATAAGTACACTGAAGATATATTTTCATCTATAACTGAAATTCCAGGCGGAAAGAATCATGGTTTGATATTGTTTCTGGATTGGAGCGGCTCATTCAGTAATAGCATTTTTGAGACTATTAAACAACTATTGAATCTAACTCTGTTTTGTAAAAAAGTTGGAATCCCATTTGAAGTATACAGCTTTAATGATCTGACTATCTCTGATAATATTGATAGAAAATATAGAGATTATGAAACTGGTGATTTGATAGTAAATGATTTTGAATTACGTAATTTATTGTCTAGTAGAATGAACAGCAGAGATTATGAAAAATGTAGCTACTATCTATATTGTATTGGTTCCTGTATTGGAGCAAATAGCAATTGCTGGCGATCTAGTCAAAGATTTCCTTATGTTTGGGGCTTAAGTGGTACACCACTAAATGACGCTATCATAATAAGTAGAGATATAATTAAAAAGTTTAAAACTGATAATAGTATTTCAAAAGTAAATGCTATCTATCTAACAGATGGGGCTAGTAATTCAAGTGATCTGATTTGGGATGATACCATTGATGGAAAAACCAGAAACGCTGGTATTCGCTATAGTGCGCCATGGTACTATAAGAAAAATCAGAATGATTATAATAACGCTTTTATCGTTGACCCAATAACACGGCGAGAATATGGAATCGACACGCAATATGATTTGACAAAAGCATTACTGAAAAGTGTAAGTGATTGTCATGATGTTAATGTAATCGGTTATTACATTGTCAACAATAATAATGATTTCAAATATGCCATCCAGACTCAGATAAACACCAGACAAATTGACCTTAAAGAGGTTACTAAAGTTTATAGAAAAGATGGATATATTATGGTAGAACAGTTCGGATATGATCAGTTTTTCCTGATAAGGGGTGGTAAACATCTGGAACTTGAAGGTAGTGAAAAATTCAGTCCAGATGGTGATATGACAAAAGCCAAGTTGACAACAGCATTTAAAAAGCACACAAAAGGTAAAGTTACCAATAGAGTAATCCTGAATAAATTCATCGAGGCCATAGCATGATGATTAATTTTATAGACCTAATGGATGAAGTGGAAACAGAAGTGTTTACAATATTTTGTAGGCGTCTACTTCCAATTTTACAAGAAACTACAGTATTGGAATCAAAAATTGTATACAATTTTGTAAACTATGTTGAACCTTTAACCGCATTATTAATTTTACAGAGGTGGGAAAATGAAAAGTATTGAAGAAATTTTAGTCAACTTTTTTGATGACGATTTCGGAGTTGAAATAGTGTTAGCCAATATGTTGACAACAGCAGAATTTTTGGATGATTTAGATGAACCAACAGATGCAGAATTATTAGAAATTGAAAAAGCTCAGGAGCTTATAACATAAATGAAGCAGAATAAAATTAGAAATCGAAAAAATCGAATCCGTTTACAAAAACATGTACAGAAATTTAAGAAATCACAGAAAAAAGGTGAAAAAGAATAATAATGACTGATGAACAACGTAATCAATATAGAAAAGAATATAAGCAAAAGTGGTATCAAGATAATCGACAGAAAGTCTTGGCCAAGGAAAAAGATCCAGCTAGAATTCAGTATAAAAAAGAATACTATCTGAAAAACAAAGGAATAGCATCATGCAAAAAATAGTGGCTGAAGGGAAACATTATCCTGATTCTAGGCAATTTGAAATTTTAGTCAAAAATAGTACTGGATTTGAACAATTGTGTAATGAACAACTAGAAAAGATAGAAGAATTAGAAATTGAAGTTGAAAATTTAAAAGTTGAAGTCGATTCATTACAGCAAGAGAATGAAGATTTAGAAGATGATAACAACAATTTAAATATATTAATCAAGCATTTAGTAGGGAATAAAGAGCAGTAATATGGCAATAGCAAAACAACCCGATTGGCCGAATGATTTAGATGAATCAGGATTAATTAGATCTTTGAATTGGTTCAACTCTAATAGAACAACTAGATTTGCCAAAAAAGAATTTGTCAACTATATAAAATCTAACAAACTTTGTGATGATAAATATTTAAAGCAAGATTTTGATTTTATTCCTACAGATGGATTTGTTTCTTTGTTACTCAGTCAAGGTTTTAGTATTCCATATACGTCATTGAAATATTTTAATAAAAATATTCAAGAAACTATTAATGGTCTAGTAAAAAAATATGAAGACAACGTTACAACAAAAATAGTATTCAATGGCCCAAAAGTCGATTCAGTATTGGGTTTAGTAGAGCATGAAGTTGATGAATTTTTAGAAGATTTTTCAAGTGAATTCAATATGATTTCCTTTTTATCTGGTAATGGAATAGGTGTTAATATATCCAGAAAATATGGAAAACATTATCAGAAATATTTGGACGAATTATTAGAGTCATTTGACAAAAAATGTAAGCAACTGAAAGAAGGGTATTCATTTGCTGGAAAAAGGCAATTGAATAAATATGTCAAGTTCTTAGAAGAAATTATACAGGACTGTGAAACCTATGCCAGCACTAGACGAAAACCTAGACAAACATTAGGCAAGAGATTATCTGGACAAAAGTTAAGCAAGAAAAAAACTAGACAAAAGTTAGACATAGCTACAACACAAGCTAATTTGGATTCCAACTTAAAGAGGTTATAGAAAGAGATGCAAATATTATCTACATTAGCAGGAATCTTTGGCACTATTGTTGGAGTTGTTGCCATGTCAATACTTGGATTGATTAGTATTTTCAATTCTGAATATTCAGATGAATTATTAGATAAACTTAAAGAATGGAGTCAGCGCGATTATGATTGAATTTACACTATTAGAAGAACTTTTAATATCTGTACTATTACTTCTATACTTAATAGGTGGAGGTGGAATTGGATATTACTTGGGATTTATTAAAGGATTAAAAGAAGGCAAAAAGATATACTACAGGAGGCCCTGATGGCCAGAGGTTTTGTCAGGAAAGAAAGCTTTGATCAAAAAATTGATAATCAACCCTTACGAACTGGTGTTAGAAGACTAAAGAAAAAGAAAAAAATAAAAGAAAGTAAGTGGAAAAAATTTTTGAGGTGGATAAAGAATGAAAAATAAATTGGCAGCATTAACAATAGCATTAACAGTTTCGACTGCACCTGCAGTTGGGGCAGAAATGACAGAAGCAGATGAAATACATTATGCACCAATAATGGCACAGAGTCATTTATTTCGGCCATTGGGATATAAAATTCCAGATCGAACTCCAAGATGGAAATTGTTGGCCACAAAAGTAGTAGGTAAAGATGCATTAACAGGAACATGGGCTTATATGACTCGTTCTGATTCCCCTGTACGGGGTGGTGCAATAACTGTAATTAAAGAAGGGGTAGAATTCGCAGGTAGTATAGTAAAAGAAATTACCAATAGGAAAGTGATATTGGAAAATGGAGATAGTTATGAGCAAAAAGCAATTGAATTTTTGGGGAATGAAAAGGGAAGAGCTAGAGGTTCTAGTGAAGGAACTTCAAGCCGAGCTGGACGCACTCAAGATACGGTACGCCAAAGTGGTCAATCTGAACGTTCAAATCGTGGAACAGCTCAAACGTCAGGTAGAAATGGCCGACGAAATGCGTCGCCTGCTCAAAGAGAAAGATGGCAGGAAAGAGCGCGACAATTTGAAGGTGCCTCGCCAGAAGAGCGGCTACGCATGATTGAGCAATTTCGCAGTCAACGTGGTGGTCGTAGAGGTAGGTAAGAAAAAGAAAGGTTTATTATGGATATTTTAACTATAAGCGCTTGTGTATTTTGGGCAATTGGATTGATTTGGGCAGCTGCCATGATTTATAATTCAGTGAAGAATGGCAGTGATGGTAAGTTTGATTAGGGTACTAGTAAAAAGTTGCACAACAGCATCACTGTTATTTTTTATGAGTTGCAGTGGTGATTATGACAAGGGTTGGAGCTGGGGAATGGTAACAGAAGATGGGAATATGACCACAGCTAAATTTTTGTGGGATTCTCATGAAGTTAGAGTAGATGATATTCTATTGGCGCCAGTGAATAAGCATGAAAAGTGCAAAGAAAAGCATTATCATGATCCTTATACCAAAATTGAATATTGTTTACCAGAAGATTTTACAAATGTTGAAATGTTACATTTGTATCGAGTGCGTTAAGTTTTTTTAATTCGCCTATAGTATGGTGAAAAATTTAATAGATACTAATAGTCAGGTTAAAACTGATAGACATCTGTATTAGGATGAAAAGGAGGGGCTGTATGATTAACGTAAGTAATAAGAACGCTGTGTTGTTTAGTCATGGTAAAGCCGGAGTATATAACAGTACTTGCAACCCTTGTAGTGTATTACACTACACGGACAATGCAAATAAATGGTACATACTCGACACAAAACTGTGAAAATTAGAGAAATAGTAGCTGAAAAGAAAGAATGGGTGGGGAAGTACAATGATCATCCTTATGATTATTGGAAATATAGATGGGATTACTTATGTAGAAGATTGAATCAATATGCAGATATGGAGCGTCAATTACGCCATCAACAAAGAACTTATCCAAAAAAAGAAGAAGAAATTAGCCTTGACAAACGCTAGCTGAGTATGGTATAATATAGGTGTTATTATGAAAAAGATTAAACGTAAGAAGATGATTAAGCAATTGGCCGACAAGCACTATGATTATATTGATCGAGAAAGTCAGATCAGAGATGTGATAAAAGATTATTATGCTAATATGTCAAAGAAGTTTTTAGCTAAATGCTATGAAGAAAATATTGGGCCAATGCATTGGCCAGATATATTTGTTGTACACAAAGGTAAATATGTTGAATTTATGGTCAATCCAGAGAAAGAGAGATCTAATCCAAATCAACTAATGCTTTTTGATATCTAATATGAAAAAGTTTGTTTGGCCAGGTGTTTATATATTTTTGAGTTTATTTATATTGGTATTTGTTGTTGTAATACCAATAGCATTTATAGTGGGGATTTTATTATGGTTGGTAATATAGAAATAACTGATTTAGTTTATTTAGAACTTTTGGAGAAAAGAATTGTCAAATATGGAGCTCGGGTTGATGAATTAGAAAAAGAAAATAAAAATCTTAAGCAGGAAATTGAAGCTATTAATCACAATCATGAATTGACAGTAAAATGGATTAAAGGAGAATTAGATAATTGAAGGATAGAAAATTCCCTACCTTATACAAAGTAGATATTAAGGGGAATATAAGGCATTGGACAATTGCCACTACGGGTGCATCATTTTATACTGAAGCTGGAATGGTAGGTGATGAATATAAAGTAATGAAATCCAAAGCCACAGAAACAGTGGAAAAAAATGTAGACAAGAAAAATTATGTTTCAGCCGAAGATCAAGCTGAAGAAGAAGCTATGAGGAAATGGGTGGCCAGAAAAACTGAAGGGTTCTATGGCACTATTGAAGAAGCAGTAAAGGCAGATAATAAAAAGCCGCATTTTGCTCCAATGCTAGCTGAAAAGTATAGTGAGAAATTAGTCAAAGATAATTTCCCATTGATGGTACAGCCTAAGTTAGATGGAATAAGATGTATTGTACAAAAAGAAAATGACAAGCTAATAGCTCGCTCGCGCAATGGTAAAGAATTTGATACACTGAAACTCATTTTAGATGATTTGATTCCGCTGTTTGATGAATATCCTAATTTGATATTAGATGGTGAATTGTATAATCATGACTATAAAAAAGATTTCAATAAAATTATTTCATTAGTCAGAAAGAAAAAGCCTGCTAATATGAGCAAGGCTTGGATGGATATACTAGAAGAAACTAAAGAAAAAATTCAATATCATATATACGATATTCCACAGGTCAATGGCCCTGAAGATATGGATACAGAATATTGGACTAGAACTGTTGAGTTTGTACACGAGCTTAAGATTACAGATCTGTGGCCGGATAATTTACGTTTGGTTCAGACATGGTGGTGTGATGATGCAGAAAGAGTCTCACAGGTGTATGATAATCATGTTACTGGCGGATATGAAGGTTCTATGATTCGTTTAAATGAAGGATATGAATCCAAGCGATCTAAATCGTTACTCAAGTATAAAGAATTTTCAGATGCTGAATATTTGGTTATTGGCATAGATGAAGGCAGTGGTAATCGTAGTGGTACTGCTAAGCATTTGGTCTGTAAGGATGAAGAAACTGGCAAGGTTTTCAATAGTAATATTAAAGGCAATTTTGAGTGGTATAAAGAATTGCTAAATAATAAATATAATTATATAGGCAAAATGGTTACAGTACAATTTTCAAATTTGACGCCAGATGGAATTCCAAGATTTCCATTTGCTACTACTTTTAGGGATTATGAATAGTGATGGATGTAACATTAATTGATAAGATGGGCACTGACCTTACAGTGGTCAATGCAGCGAGGGTTAGTTTTGGGAAAAAGAAATCGAAATTTACTAAACAAGATGAAAAGCTTATCCAGTATCTTGCTGGGCATAATCATTGGACTCCTTTTGGCCATTGTAGCTTACAATTTCATATAGTAGCTCCTGTGTTTGTGGCCAGGCAACTTGTTAAGCATCAGGTGGGCTTGGTATGGAATGAAATTTCTAGGAGATATGTTGACAGTGAACCAGAATTTTATTATCCAGAAGAATGGAGATTATCAGCTGAGAATAAAAAGCAAGGTAGCAGTGATGAAATATGGGAAAGTTCAAATGAATATAATATATTGAATGATCCTTCTGTTGGCCATCAATATATATGCAATTCAGCCAAGAAGCAGTATAATTATTTGATTAAAGAATTGAATATTTGTCCAGAGCAGGCCCGAATGGTATTACCACAAAGCATGATGACAGAGTGGTACTGGTCAGGAACGCTGATGGCATTTGCTAGAGTTTGTGGATTGAGATGCAAGCCAGATGCACAAAAGGAAACTAGAATTGTAGCGGACAAGATTGATGCTATAGGTAAAGAAGAATTTCCTGTTTCTTGGAGTGCATTGAGAGAATGATAAATAATAGTATAGAGGAAAAATAGAATATGGCGGGGAGATATGGCCCAAATACGGTTACTGATAATTTAGTATTGCATTTGGATGCAGCTAATGTTGAAAGTTATGCACCGGCTGGAACTATTCCGCAGAAAAGCGAGAGTATTGCGGGTGGATTTATAGATGATTCAAGTCCACCGGCACATACATCTTATTATACTATACTTGGAGATGATGGTCTTTATATTAATAGCACAGCACCTATTAATGATTGGCTTGGATCTTTTCAATCTACAGTTGCAACTACAGGATATTATACTGTGGTATTTGAACATCAAGCTGATGATGGGTCTTCTAGTTTTAAAATTCAGAATAATGGGGTCAATGCTGGTGCTTATACTGCAACGATTACCACTACAACAGCAAAGCAAATACATACTGAAACTAATAATATTACTTCAACAGGGGCGAGTACGATGTATATTGCTCGGTCTGGTGGTACTGGTAACATTACTATTACAAACTTCAGATTATATAAATCCGATTCAGCTGGAAATTCAGTTGTTTGGAATGATTTGAGCAGTAATGATAATAATGCAACTATTGGAACAGCTGTGACATTTAGCTCTACTAATGCAGGAGGTCTGACAACCTTAAACGAGCAGGCAAATTCTAATACTGCTATAAATGGCACTTTTAGTTTGAATAGTTTACACTTCACATGGGAAATATGGTTTACAGATGCTGGCGGCACTAATATTGGTAATGATAGTACTGGATTTTGCGTTAAAGATAGTAGCGGAGTTGGATCAGGAAGTAGCAATAGTTTTAGATATAGAATAAATATATCTCAGTTCTGGACGGATGGTACTTATGGGGCTCTTGGCGGTGGTATTACGGCATATAATACACCTACCCAAATAGTAGTACAAAGATCTGGATTGTATGCATATGTATATAGAAATGGATCGGTTGACCCAACGGCTTCTGGTGCTCTTAGTGGTAGTCTTGATAATGGAACTTTTGTTGATTATAGTATGAATGATATAAGTAAATCATCATCAGGATATGGATGGAATGGAACATATTATATAGTAAGAATGTATGACACAGCTCTAACATCGACAGAGATATTGCAAAATTTTAATGCATCTAAGGGGAGATTTGGAATATAATGGCTGTATATAGTGGCCCGAATATTGTTACAGATAAGCTGAAGATTTATATAGATGCTGCTAATAGAGAAAGCTATACTGGTGTTGGGTCGATTCCAGCTAAATCTAAGAGTGAACTTTCTACAGGATGGGTAGATACTGGTGGAAATACAGCTCATCATACTGCAATTGGAACTGATGGTGTAAAATTACATAATACAATTGAAGATACTTGGATAGGGAATTTTGATTTTGTTACCACTTCGACGGGGTGGCATACTATGGTATTTGAATATCAATCTGATGGTGCTACTACTACTCAAGTTGAAGTTAATGATGATGGTGGTACAAATGGTACTAATAATCAATTTTATGATCATGTTCAGGCCACAACAACTAAGCAAGTATATAATAAAACTGCAAACATTGCAGCATCTACATGGTCAAAATTTTACTTTAGACGTGAAACTGATAGTGGCGCCAATGTTTGGATAACAAATTTTAGATTATATGAATCAGATTCATCTGGCAATTTTAGAAATGTGTTTGATTTAACTGGTAATGGTAATGATATGACACTCACGACAGCAACAATGCCATCTTGGAATTCAGATGGTTATTTTCATTTTGATGGATCAGGCGAAAGGGATGGTGATCCTTTAGGTGAATATTTGTATGGCGGTTGGGGTGGTGATAATGGTATAACTTCTTCTCAGATGAATCCGAATAATAGCAGTGGGGGGATTACTTGGAGCTGGTGGAGTCGAATCACATCTGCGCAGACATATGGCCAGGGGTTTCTAGTGCAGTATGGTACTGTAGGTCATATGGAGTTTAAAAATGAAGGAACAGCCAGTCCTTATTTCAGGACTGAAGCTAGATTGGGAAATGGATATTCGTTTTCAGGAAATGCAACTATACCTGGCGGTAGTTTAGTTGGGAGATGGGCCCATTTTTCGCTAGTTATTAATAATTCAACAAGCCCTAGATATGCATATTGGTATCATAATGGTTCTAACTATGCTACAATTTCTATGGATGGTTCTTCTGATGGAGCAAATCAGTACTTTGCTGTCGCGAGAATAGGAAGTTCTACTGGAACTTCTTCTTATCAATACTCGCAAAGTTTTTGGGGCGATATGTCTATTTTGCAATTTTATGGAAAACCTTTATCAGCTGCAGAAGTATTGCAAAATTATAATGCACATAAAGGGAGGCATGGTCACTAGTGATATTAGAAATAGGAACATTTGATAATGAAGATTTTAATGATTTTTCAACGTGGTTTATGGGATTGGATTTGACTCAATTTCCTCCTTTGGTTGTAGAAAAGGGCCCTGAAAAACCTGATAATTTTTTGACTGAAAATTGGCGCAGGCCGAAAATTTTAAAAGGAATTCCGCTTATTGGAGGTGATTATCCGCATGAATATGTGGATAAGATTTATACTTTTATTCGATCTAAATATGAATATTTAAATAAAGAAGATATACATGTTGAATGTCCTCTTTCAGTATTTTATCCAGCTGGCGGGTGTATTGGATGGCATACTAATACTACTCATCTAGGATATAATATACTTTTAACTTATAGTCAAACAGGTGATGGTTTTTTTGAATATGTTGATCTTGAAGGTGATGTAAAAAGAATAGATGACTCTGTTGGGTGGTCTTATAAAATTACTAAATGGGGCATAGATTCGGAAAAGGTATGGCATCGTGCATGTACAAATTGTAATAGGATCACACTGACTTATTTTTGTACAAGAAAATATCCAATTGAGATTATAAAAAATAATTTATAAAAGGAAAATGTATGGCAGTTATATGGGGCCCTAGTATTATTACAGAAAATTTAATATTATATTTAGACAAGTATAATGAAGAAAGTTATCTGGGAGAAGCAACTACTAATTTAACTTATACTTTGCCTTATTATGGGTCTAATCCAAATTATTTGGTTGAAGTATGGAATTGGAATAATAGCGGTACTGCTACTCTTGAGACTAATGCTACAGATATACCGAAACCGAATGGTTATAAAAATTCAGATATGAGAATTGTGAGATGTGAATGCCTTACTGTTGGTAGCCAGCATCGGGGGCCTGGGATAACTAATATTCCTGATGGAGCCGCAACATATAGTCTATCTGTTTATTATAGACAGAATAGAGCTGGTGTTGGCGCGCCTTATATGCGAGGTATTACACAGAATACTAATTTAGGTTATTTGTCATACGGTGGTTCTACCAGCACTGGCTCATGGCCCCGTAATGAGTGGATACGCATTGAAGGTACGTGCACTACTGCTAGCAATGAAACTGCACTTACAATAAGCAATTATATTGGAATTTATGTTGGTGATACAGTATGGTACTTTATGCCTCAAGTGGAACTAAAAGGTCATTCTAGTAAAGGTGTTGCTGGCTCTCGTAGTACTAATGATGGATGGCGAGATTTAAGTGGTAACGATAATCATGCTAATTTTGATTCTGTGACATTTTCGTCAACAGATATTTCAGGATCAACTACCGGCATGAAGAATTTTGATTTTAATGGAAGCAGTGATTATATGGATATACCTGATTTGGGAAGTGGCAATGTAGCTACGATAATGGCTTGGATAAAATCAGATACTGATCATTCGGGTTTTGTTTATACGCCACATGCTAATGGCCACGACAATTGGTTTGGTGTATTGAATCAGAAAATTTATTTTTTTGGTACTCAATCAGCTGATACCAATAATTTCAGCTTGTATGGAACGACAGTTATGAGTAATGGTAGTTGGAATCAGATAGCAATGACTATAAATTATGCAACAAGCACTGTTCAGGTTTGGCTAAATGGTTCACTAGAAAATAGTACTACCAGATCTCATACGATAGCTGATTGGGGCGCGGCAGCATCTCTTGGCAGGCGAGGTACTATCTCGCAATACTATTTTAATGGTGAAATTGCGTCTGTTATGGTATATAGTGAAGTTTTAACAGCAGCAGAAATATTAAAAAATTTTAATGCACACAAGGGAAGATACGGACTTTAATCACATTGTTAAATGATAATATTAGGCACCATTCAAAGTATGTTAGTAGTCAGCAAGTTATACACAAATGTTTAGGTACATATCAAGGAATTTTTAGGAATATGCCGTTTGGTTGGTATGTCCAAAATGTATATGATAGTGTTAATAGAAAAGGATATAATGTTTCTTTAGAAGAAGTAGTTAAAACAGTACATCATTTTTTAAGAGATGATATTAATATATGCCCTCATTGCTATGATGGCACATTACTTAAAGGAGAGAAAAATAAATGAAATTATTTTCATTAGGGGATGATGATCCTCTACCTGAATATAAAATACGTCATGAAAAAATTGGATTGGGTGGTAAATTATGGACGGTTAGAGAAAATAAGGGTGAAAAGAAAATTGTAACGGCTATGGGTAGTAAGAAAGAAGCATCGCAGTGGATAGAAAGGCATCAAGTAAAGTATAGTGAAGAAGGTGCTGACTGGCATCGTAGAGAAATGAAAAATCATTTTAGGGTATAGGTGAAAATTATGGCAAGATTAGGTTTGAAGAAGAAATTAGGATTGGGAAATTTAGTAGATAATATCATTGAAAAAATTATGGCTCAGTTTTTAGATGAAGGCAGTGAATTGATTGAGATGATTATCGACAAAATCAAAGAAAGTAATTTGGTTGATGATATCATTGAAGAAGTAACTGAAGCTGTTATTGAAGAAATCGTAGAAGCATTAACAGGCAGAGATGTTGATATAGAATTGGGCGATGATGATGAAGAAGAAGAAGATGCGCGCGTACTTGATATGAATATTAAAACAGAAGATTTAGATGATACAGAATTTGGAATAGAATAATATGCCTACTTATGATTATAAATGCAAAAAATGCGGTGAATTATATTTAGATCAGACGTTGCCTATTGCTAATAGGTTAGATCCAACTAAATTTGAATGTACTACTTGTGATGAAAAAGCAATTGTATTAATGATTGGGAAGCCTGGAATGGGTGACAGTGTCAGATTGGGTATTAAACGGCCACAATCTGATGTGATTGATAAGATGAAAGATATTAAAAGTAATATGCCTGGCAGTAATATGAAGTCGAGGTATTTTTAGGAGGAATTATGGCCAATTTGACATTTGAAGAAATTATAGAAGTTGTTTTAGAACATGAAGGTGGGTATGTAGATGATCCAGCCGATAGGGGTGGTGCCACCAATTGGGGCGTGACACAAAAGGTATATGAAAATCATGTAGGGTATGAATGTAATAAAGAAGAAATAAAAGAAATGTCAGAAGAAATGGCAAAAGAGATTTATTTTGAAAAATTTTGGAAACCAAGTAGAGCCGAGCAGTTACCTGAAGAAATTCGTGAAACATATTTTGATATGGTTGTCAATCACGGCCAAGGTGGTGCAGTGAAAATATTACAGCAAGGATGCAATAACAAGCGTAAAGCTGAGAATCAAATCGCAGTTGATGGTGGAATTGGCCCTAATACAATTAAAGCTGCAGCTAATCTTAAAGATTGGGAATTGAAGGTAGAACGATCTGGATTTTATTGGAACTTGGTTTTTGATGGTGCTAAATACACCAAAAGAACTAGTCAAGTTAAATTTATTCGGGGCTGGATTAGGAGATGTTTTAATTTAAATGTTTAATCATATAGACGGATTACAATTTTTAGAGCCTACTGTGACCAATGAAGATGGTATGCGATATTATCAATTCGGTGATATTGATAAGATGCCATCTATTACATCTGTTTTATCTAAACAGCCAGGGAAGATGAAAGGTTTAGCTGATTGGAGAAAAAGAATTGGCCAAGAGAAAGCTGCTTCTATAACTAGACGTGCATCTACACAAGGTACAAAAGTGCATGGTATGATAGAGCAACATTTACAGAATGAAAAGGTAGAATTGGATGAACTAGCAGGCGCAGATATGTTCAATACCCTATTACCTGTATTAGAAAGAATAGATAATATCAATGCATTAGAAGTTCCTCTTTTTTCAGAGCATTTGGGTTTAGCTGGTAGAGTTGATTGTATTGCTGAATACAATGGGGAGCTGTCAGTAATTGATTTTAAAACCTCTAGTAAAATTAAAAAGAAAGAATGGATTACTGATTATTTTTTACAGTCTTGCGCCTATGCAATAATGTGGGAGGAAAGAACAAAAATTCCTATAACTCAAATAGTTATTATCATGGCTGTTTATTGTGATGATCCTATTATTTTTATAGAGCATAGAGATAATTGGGATAAAAAATTAGTAGACGTTATAGACGTATATAAAAGATTTATAGAACTGCCTATATAATTGTAATTGTATGTCAGCTGATCGTGCACAGTCTTCTGAACGAATAGAGGAAAGAGTCGAAGAAACTCATAAAGGAGAATGGCACAAATATGCAGGAGTTAGTTCTACTATATCTTTGTTGCTTCCAATATTGAGTGAGTTTGAAGGTATAGGCGAAGAAGTTATGATGGGCGTAGGCGGTGCAGGAGCAGCTGGCGTATTTGCTTTGTTATTGAAATTTGGTAGAGTTACTTCTGTTGCGCAAGAATTGATTAAAGAACAAAGTGATTTGCATGAAGAAGAAACAGATGAAGAAAGGAAACAATTGAAAGCTAAAAGAAGAGCCAGAAAAAGATCTCAATATATGCATGATCCAATAGGATGGTGTGATTCAGAAATGGAGGGATATGAAGATGAAGAATCGGAGTGTCAAGAACAGGAAAAAACGGATTCGCAAGGCGAAGAATGTTTGGAAGAATAATATGTCTGATAGTCAGAAGCAAATGGCTAGAAGTAAGGCAGGAAATCTTGATACCTATGATAATGGTGTAATAAAATTTGGTGATACTGATGAAAAATGATGACATTATGATACAATATATAGCTTTACGCAATGCAATTTTGAAACTAATTTCAAAAAGAATGAAATTAGCCTTGACAAACGCTAGCTGAATATGGTATAATATAGGTAAAGAGAAAAAGGTATATATGTTTAAAGCAAGAGTTGATATGTTGAATCCTAAATTTGAACTTGAAGTCGTGACTCCAACCTATGATGAAACAATAAAATTATTGGATGCTCTTATTGAAAAGTTGAAGCCAGAACCGAGTAGTGGATATAATATTAAATTAGATGCACCAGAAAATGATAGCAGTGGATTGAAGATTACTACTTCAGATGGTACATCTAGTGATTACATATCTTCAATCAATAAGTATGATCCTCAGAATTAATAATGACTTGTAATCGCTTGAGTTTGAGTTGTTGGTATTTTGGACGCCGGTTCGACTCCGGCCAGCTCCACCATTATGGGGCTGTAATTGGAATTCGACAGGATATGACAATGATAAGAGCAAGATTACCTGTGGTGGCAACAGCCAGAAAGTTGCAAACAAACAATTGGCAATAACCAATTACCAATGGCTGCTTAAAAGAAACAAGCAAGCCGGGGTTTGGTCAATACCTGTCAACAGAAATTGACCATTTTTCAATCACATTCCCAAGTACACTCCAAGCGAATGTGATGAAGGATAGCCGGCCGTCCTACGAGATACAAGTGGCCGGCGCTACTTAAATATGGAAGATTTTTTAGGAATAGTACTTTCGGTATCATTTAGTGTGGCTTATATTCCACAAATGATAAAGATGGTTAGACGAAAAAGTTCAAGAGATGTTAGTTTGATAATGTTGATAATTAATGGGATAGGTTATTATTGTGGTTTGGGATATGTATTGACAAAAGAATTGAATGCATTTTGGCTATTTTTCAATTATATATCAGGATTGATAATGACTTTTTTATGTGTTGTAATGTGGTTGATTTATAAAGGAGAGAAATCATGAATCAAAAAGATTTACATGAAAAGATTTTGTATCCAGTTACCAGAGTAAAAGCTGGAAAAGCTGGCGGATCTGGTGTTTTAGTGTATAGTGAACCAGATCCAAAAGAAGAAGGAAAATATATCAATATCATATTGACATGTCAGCATGTTATTGATGGTGCTATTTCTGTTAAAGATGAATGGGATTCATTATTGAAAAGAGAAATTAAAAAGGATATTAAAGAAGAAGTTGCGAATGAAGTTTTTGATTATGATGGTTCTAAAATATCTTCAGCTAATAGTTCACAAGCAGAAATTATAGCTTATGATAAAGGGCACGATTTGGCAGCGATTAAACTACGCAACAGCAGGCCACAAGAATATGTTGCAACAATTTATCCAAAAGACGGTATTGACGATTTGCAATTATTTGATGATGTTTGGACAAGTGGATGTAGCTTGTTACATGATCCTTTTGCTAGTAAAGGTGAATTGACATATCTGCGAGAGATGATTGACCAAAAGTCTTATATTATGTATAATGCCCCATCCATTTTTGGCAACTCAGGCGGTGGTGTATTTCATGGTGAAAATGGTACGTTGTTAGGTTTATGCTCTCGTATTACTAGTATCCAATTAGGGTTTGGGATAGATGTTATGACTTGGATGGGATTTGGTACGCATCCATCTAGGTTGTATGAGTTTTTCGAGCATCATGAATTACAATTTATTTATGATGGTTCGGATTATTATGATGCACAGGAACGTAGGAAAGAACGTCAACGTAAATCATTACGGCATTTATTCATAGAAGAAAAAGATGCTGATAAAGTAGAAGTTCTCGAAACATAAAGGAGAAAATCATGCCAGTATTTTTAGATGAAAAAGATTCAAGGAAAGATTTCATAGGGGAACAACTAAAAAAAGTTAATTGTGGTCTGCCAGAATTTATGGCTTATGTTCATATGTCTACTGAATTTGGATGGGAATATGGAGATGAAATAGATGGATTTATAGGATCTGTTTTAGATAGGTTTCCCGAAATTAAAACTGATGTTATGGTTGAAGAAATTGCAGAGTATTTAGAAGCTAGAGATCGAGAATATTATACTAGGAATAATCAATATATGGTTGGTTGTTGAGGGCGGTTGAATGAAAACATTTAAGCAATATCATAACACATTAACTTATGATGATTGGGGATCTGATAGTGATAATAATAATGCAATCACTGAAGCTGGTTTATCTAGGATTATCCAGAAGGTTAAATCAGATCAAGAGGATTTTATTATTATCACTGCTTATCGTGGTGAATTTGATAAAAAGGAAAATATCAAAAGAAATCGCGATTTAAGAGATTGGTTCAATCGTCAAAAGATGGGTGTTTACCAGCTGGTTGGGCATTGGCGAGAGTGTTCTATCGAGAACACTCCTTATGATCAGTGCCCAGCTGATAAGCTGGTTGATGTAGTTGAGCGATCTTATCTGGCTGTTAGACCTGATACTATGGCTGCTAAAGAATTCTTTAATAAATGTAAATTTATTACAAAAAAATGGAAGCAGGATGGTGCTGTTATTCGCATTCAGGAAATATTTGGTGATGAAATTCAAATTTTAGAAACGTCAGGAGAAACTTTTGGTATTGGCTCTGGTATAACTTTGGGTAAAATTTCTCAAGCTTATAGTCAACATGTCAAAAAATTAAATACTCCGTTTGTTTTTGAAGGTGTTGAAGTACCTGCTACCAATATGGGCAAGCAAATAGCTGAAAAATATAATTTTAACTATCCTATTGGTGCTTGGAATGATTTAAAATCATGGGAAAGTATTATTAGTGCTTGATCTGTTCGAGGATTATGTGAAAAATTCAGATCAGAAAAAGATGATAGAGGTTGATATTGATTTAGATGATGATTTGTATAATAAAATTGTTGCACATTTGGAAACTGATGATCCGAATATCATTTCTCAGTGGATTTCTATGGCTATAAAAATAGTAATTACAGAATATATTGAGAAAGAGGGGGAACAATGATAGACACGTATGGTGTAAAGAAAATGAGTGCCATGGATTATTATAGAGTTTTCCAAGAGGTTCAGTCAGCTAAGCAGCTTGCTAGAACTCATATGAAAACTCAAATATCTACTCATGAAAGGAATAAACATGAGGTTTCTAAATCGGAAACTTCAAACGTTATGGCCCCAAGAAAATGGGGCAGTAACTTGGACGTTAAAGCATAAGGGTATTTGATTATGTTTATTGGAGTTGAAAGGATATATGTAAATTATCAAGAAATAATTAAGCAAAGACAAAAGACTAATCGAAAGATAGTTAAGAGTATTTCTAAATCTGTTAAGTCAGATAATAATTTAAATAAACGTAAGTATAGGAAATGAAAGAGGTAAGTTGTATGTTAAGTGGTATAACCGCACAAACTTTAGGTAGATATCAAGAAGCTACTAGAATGGTTGAAGAAACTATGTCTAGGTTGGCATCTGGAACAGCTGATTTAGGATCGGGTGATAAAATTAGAGTGGGTAGGATCAATAATACTATTCATACTCTACAGGCAGCCCATAAGGTGGTCAAACAGAATCAGGATTTGTTAGAGTCAGCATTGGCAGGAACTGATGCGATTACAGCTGTTGTTAATAAAATGAAAGAAGTTGCAGCTGAAGCTCAAGATGATCAATTGACTTCAAGTCAGCGACAAGCATTGATGGATGAATACAATGAACTATCTAAAGAGATTGATTATGTTGCTAAAAATACTGAATATGATGGAACAGAATTGATTGATGGTACTTTTGGAACTAAGAGTTTTATCATTGATGGTGTTAGTGTTGATCAATCTGTTAGTGTTGAATTAGGTGATCTTACGTGGAGTGGATTACAACTTGGTGGTTATACTGACGATCAGGGTGTTATAGTTGTTACTTCAAAATTGGATACTGTTGCTGATGCTCAGGATGCAGTGGCACGATTGGAAGCTTCTTTGGCCACATTAGAGGGTGAACGATCTAATCAGTTAGCTAAAATCGAGAGGTTCGATTTTACTATTTCTCATATGGAACGTATGATTAGTATTAATGAGGAATCTATTGCTAGTATCAATGATTTTGATGAAGCTTCAGAAATGGCTAAATTGACCAGCTACAGGATTGAACAGCAAACAGCTATCGCATTGATGGCTCAAGCACAGCAATTGTCTGCTAATGTATTGCAATTGTTACAAGGCTAAAAAATAGCCTTGACAAACGCTAGCTGGATATGGTATAATATAGTATAATGAAAAATGGAATAAGTGAAAAAGATTTTTTGGAGTTGACTAACTCACATACTTCAAAATCCTTTTCACTTGAAATAGAGAAAATGGTTAGAGTAAATCAATCGAGTTATATAGATGCAGTTTTGGAATACTGCATTCAGAAAGATATTGATGCATCAATTATTCCAAAATTGGTTAATAGACAGTTAAAGGATAAGCTTGAAACTGAAGCTAAGAAATTGAATTTTATTGTAGATAATACAGTTGAATTGCCAATATGACAGCGTTTGAAGTTTATAAGATTTATTTGTCTGTGAAGTTGCATTTTACTAGTGAACATTTTGATATGACTAAAGGAACAGGTGGAGTTAAATGTAAAGAGACTACATTTAATAAAAGGCAAGATTGTCATTTTTTTGAGCGATTAAGTAGAAAATATCGTTCAAGTGAATTGTTGGGTTTGTTTGTTTCACATTTTGTTTCCGAATCACAATTTAATAAATTGTACGGAGATGATGCAGATGATACATACAAAGAATGGAAAAAACGTATACAGAGAATGAGCTATACATTTGAAAATGATATCAAATCATTGAATAAAGTAACTGACAATTTCAATAGTTTATTTTCTGTCAATGGATCTGGATGGCCAGTATTGTTTGATTTACAAAGGATTGATGATATATCTATTGAAACATTTGTTATAATGGATAAATTGTTAGACTTTATTCCGCAATTCGACACAGATATAAAAGAAACACGTCGATGGCCACAAACAAGCTTGACTTGCAAGAAGTATTCAAAATTTCTTCAGGTTGATGAAAGTAAATATCGTAATATACTACGCAATACAGTAGTAATGAATAAGCAATTACACGCAGCAATATAAAGAATAAGAGGATACATATGTCTAGTTTTGCACAAATGAAGCAGAATCGTCAATCTCAACTCGCCAATTTAACAACTGAATTAGAAAAAACTCAAACGGTTACTAGTTACGTGGATGATCGCATTTGGAAATGTGAACGTGATAAATCTGGTAATGGGTATGCAGTTATTCGATTTTTACCACCAAGTGAAGGTGAAGATTTGCCTTGGATACGAGTATGGGATCATGGATTTCAAGGGCCAGGTGGCTGGTACATTGAAAATTCATTGACAACTTTACAACAAAATGATCCAGTTTCAGAATACAATACATCATTGTGGAACAATGGTACACAGGCTGGGAAAGATCAGGCACGTAAACAAAAACGTCGCTTGAATTACTATAGTAATATTTTAGTAGTTAAAGATCCAGCTAATCCTGAAAATGAAGGTGAAGTCAGAATCTTTCGTTATGGTAAAAAGATCTTTGATAAAATCAATGATGTAATGAATCCAGAATTTGAGGATGAATCGCCTGTTAATCCTTTTGATTTTTGGACAGGTGCTAATTTCAAAATTAAAGTCAGAATGGTTGAAGGATATGTCAATTATGACAAATCTGAATTTGATCCGATTGCACCTTTAGCCGGGAGTGATGAAGAACTTCAATCAGTATGGGAAAAGCAATATCTATTGAATGATTTCCTAGCAGCTGATAAGTTTAAGAGTTATGGTGAATTGAAAGCCAAGCTCAATCGAGTATTGGGTATTGGTATTGATGATAGTGAAGATATAGCTACACCATTTGATGAAAGCGATGAACCTGATATTCCAGCACAGGCTTCAGGGGAATCTACTGAAACACTTTCTTATTTTCAGAAGTTAGCTAACGAAGAATACTAAGATTTAGTTTTAGTTTGTAAGAGAAAAGGGCTTCTGATAAAACAGAAGCCCTTTTTTTGTTATATAGTTTGGACTAGGTTATTAGCCATCGACCAATGCAGAGACTCATCTCTTATTTGTGGTTTGATAATGTTATTTTGATTAGAGCTAGAAATGATATTACTAGTAACTATGTTATTTTGATTTAAAGATGATTGATCAGCAGTTCTTGTATCTTTTAATTGTTGATTTTGATCTGATGTATTATATATTCCTTCTCGTTCAGTACTAGCTACATTCAATGATTCAGTTTTAGCTATGGCTAGATCTATTAGTTTTCCTGCGAATGGTATCGCACTTAGAGCAGCCATGGATAGTACTACGCCACCAAGAGCTTTAGCATCTTTGGCGAATCCTTTGACAGATTTACCTAATATTAAAAATCCATCTGCTAGGTTTCTTATCTTTTCAGGTTCATGGTCTAGTAGTTTTGATAATCCTAACGCAGCTGCACCTAAAGCTAATAAAGATGGTATCGCAATTGCACTAGTAATACCAAATGCTGCTAGTGAAATGCCTAGTGTGACAAATCCTGCAGCTAAACCTAATAGATTTTGGAATGGTATGTTAGCTAATTCTACAATAGAAGCAGTGATAGTTTGGATGCCAGTGATTACTAAATTTCCTACAGTAGATACAAAAGTTATCAATCCATTCATTAGTCCTAATATTGTATTAGATATTGTTTGGATGATAGGTACAATTACTCGCGCACCAAATTCTACTATTTTACCTAGTACGCCTAATATCGTCTCTGATATTATTTTGATTACAGGAACTAATACTTTTGCAAATTCTACTATTTTACCTAATACACCTACTAATAAATCAGCTACTATTTTAATCACTGGGGCCATTATACGAAATGCAAAAGCTAGTCCAATCATCCCAACAGTTAAAACACCAAGTGCTATGGAAGCGATTGTAAGTGTATAAGGATCTATTTTACCTAAAGCTTTAAATAAGAAAGCAATACCTTGACCTAAACCTTTCATTAAAGTAATAAATGTACTGGTAATAACTTTAGCTATTTTTTGTACAATACTACCAATACCATCAACAAATGTTTTAATGAGATTTAAGGCGGATTTTAGAACTCCGCTTATCCCATCTACAAAAGCTTTGATTGTGTCAAATATTCCTGTTACAATACCTTTTAGCCCACCACCTAATCCTTGACCTATTTTTTCTAGGAAGCCAGGACTTTTAACTTCTATTTCTTTATCTTCTTCTGGTATAGATGTGCCTTCTTGAGCAGCAACTAGTTCATCATGTCGTTGTTGTTCTTCAGCTGCTTTTTCTTTTTTACCTGCACTTTCTTTTCTTTCTTCTGTGACAAATATATCCTTTATAGCAGATATATCATCTTTTATAAAGATTAAGGTATCTCTTATTACTTCCAGATAGGGTGGACTCCCGCGCAGTGCATCATCAATTTTTTCTAATTCTTGGGTTTGGGTTTCTAGTTCATATTCCAATTCTAAGTTTGCTTCTTGTGTATTTTCTGTGAGGGTTTCTAAATCTGTTTTTTCTATTTCTTCTTTTCTGGATTGTTCTATATCTATGTTACCAAGAGAAAATACTTTTCCAATGCCACCAATTAAATTTTCTGCTAGATTTCCTGATGTACCTAATGATTCTTTTCTTTCAAATTCTTCTTTTTCTGTATCACTCATTCCTCTGACTAATGATTGTTTTGCAATTTCTGATTCTATTTTCTTTTGTTTCAGTATTGCAGGGTCGGTAAATATTTCTCGTATACCACTAAACATTTTATCATCGCCTAGAGTTTCACTTTTACCAAATAACTTCGATCCTAGATCAATAGTTTTACCAAGGCCAGATTCTTTAAATTTTCCTGATGTTGTTTCAGCTAAACCTTTAAGGCCACCAGTTAAACTTTCACCTATGTTTCCAAATAAACCTTGAAATACGTTAAGTGGATCAGCTATTCTATTTTCTATTTGCTTTTGTCTATCTTTTAATAATTTACTTGCTTTTCCAGCTTTATTTTTTTCATCATTTAAATGGTCTATTTCTGTTTTAGATAATTTATTTTTTTCAGTTTGTAATTTTTTGTTTATATGTTTTATTTTTTCTTGGGCTTTATGCTCAGCTAGAATTACAGATTTTCGTTCATTTAGTTGATGTTCTGTTGCGTCTGCATTATTTTTTTCATATTGTCTTACATTATCAGATAGGTTTTGGAGATCACGAGCTTGTTTTCTCTGCCGAAGTAAATTGTTTTTTTCAGATTGGAAGGATTTTTTATCAGCTTCAGTTGTGGCATCTTTAATTTTAGCAGTCTTATCTCTGATTTCTTTGCTTAGTGCATCACGTTGAGTTTGTAAAAGTTGTTGCCTTTCTAAATGTTTTATTTCTCTATCTGTAGCCATTTAATTACCTTTTGGATTTTAGTCGTGCATTTTCTTTGCGAATTCTTTCATTTTCCTTTTCTATGTAATCTTTTAGTAAACCTATATAGATTTCTCTCTCGAACGGCATCATATTTTCTAGTTCACTCAAGCTATATTTATGGTGTTGAATCATGGAAAAATTAGTAACATACATATTACTTAAACTGTCATGACCCAACGCTATCCGAAAAAATTTTGTAGCCCTTCTACCTTTATTGTATCATCATAATCACAGCTTCTACAATTGTAATCTACATTATGTGAAAGTTTGGGCATAGTTTCAAAAAATGATTGAATGTCAGCAAATTGCCCCTGAGTCAATCCTTCAAAAAATTCTTCTTTTTCATCTTTGTTATAATCTGCCATGTCATGTGTATCATCACCATTCCAAATAAAACCTACGCAATCTTGAATCATATTCATTGTATCTTCAACGTTCATATCTCCGCTGGGATCAATACTTTTTAAAATATTCACTGTAGGGTATTTCATAGAGATACCAATTGTATCTGTTAGATTTATTTCATTGCTGTGATTTTCAGATTTTTCTATCGTTACTTGTTCTAAATCAATAGACATTTGATTACTAGTATTACAATCTGGACAAGATAATCCTACTACGCTTTCAGCTCCAATTGATTTGGTTCTTAGATTGAGGAAAATATATTCTAAATCGAAAACAGGAAGATTATCTACATTGATTTCTTCTGATACACAATTTGTAATAATTTGTTTAATACCATTGATCATTTCCAATTGATCTTCACCTTCCATGGCCATTAAAAGTATTTTTTCTTCTTTTACTAGGAACGGCCTGTAAGATATTTCTCTGTTATTGGATGGTAGTGTGAGTTGGTAAATAGGCACATCAAGTTTTGGTAAAGCCATATTAAAAATCTCCTATGTTGATATTGGTGCGTTGCCGGGTATAACTTCTTCTTTGTCGTTGTACATCATTACCCATCGACTATAATTGAATTCAATGTTAAGTTTTAAAATATCATTTCCTTCGTAACTGAGTTCTTGACTCGGCATAGTGATAGGAAATGCTTCTATTAATTTTATTCTATAAGTTATATCATCATGCATATTATATTTTGTAACTATCATATCTGTTACATAATTTGCTCTAAATTGATATAATGGAAAATTACTATCATTTATTGGGTGTATATAGAGAAACCAATTATTAAAAAATATTCTTTCTTGCATATTTTCACTGCAGTTAAAAGTTAATTCAAAATTCTCAAAGGTGGCTTCAAAAGGATATACATAATCTGGGCCAATATCAGGAATAGATCCAGTTTCAAAACCCATTCCTGGCAGGGAAGCAGTGTCGCACATTATACTGAGGGCTTCTGGATTAAAGAAATTTGAAGGTTTCTTTTCAATAGGCATTAAACCTGGCGGAGTATTGATCAATACTTGGTATCTGTTGCCCATTGCTGGGCCACCTTGTGATTTTAAATAACTTCTTATTGTTGAAATGCTACTTCGCTTACTTTGCACGTAAAGATCTCCTTGAATCGTTCCACACATCTTGCTTTCTACCCTTAATGAATTTTTCAGTGGGTAGCATTATAGTTGAGAACCAATCATCGTCATCGACTTTTAGAAATAAACTTTTACATTGAGCGTATAAGTATCTTTTGAAACATGGTCTGAAAAACATATATTTAGCAGTTTGTTTTAATATACTGTAGCTAATACTTACTCTGTCCATCAGCTTTATATGTGGACTTATCAATGGCCTTAGATTATTGATCAACATAGCTCTGTGTTTTGGTTGTATGTAATGTAGATTCAGTGCACTAAATCCATTACTGCTTCTGCCTATAATTATTGCCAATGGATATTTGTCATAATAATCCAATCTCGATTTAGTTTTAGGTTCATAGAAGAACATGTACATATGGCCAATTTTAACTGTTCGATCTAAATCACCTGCTTTTTTCCTCAGAGTAGCTGGTACACGTACTTTTAATTTTTGTAGTTGTGCTCTAAACCATTTTCTGGCTGATTCGTCAGCTTTGACTCCAGGCTGTTTTTGTGATTGAAAAAATCTTGCTACTTCGGCTAACATAAAATTATTTATAAAGATGATCTTCGGTTAGTATTTGAAATATCCATTTTCTTTTCTGGCAGTACTTTTTAGCTGCTTCCCATTTTGAATGATTGGTGACATAGGTTTTTGATTCAGTTAAATATCTTTTTGATCTTTTCTTCTTTGGTTTTTTAGGCGGAACAGTTTGTTTCTTTGGTTTTATTTCTATAATTTTCTTAGATATAGTTCCATCTTTATTTAGACTTTTTATAAAGAAGTCGGGAAAATATCTTCTGTATTTTTTGTCAACTGGTGAATAATAAGGTATAATTATTTCTTCACTTGACCATTCTAGTATAGATGGATTACTATCACAGTATTTCATAAAGCTTCTTTCCCATAGAGATCTATACACAATTTTTTTAGGATTGCCTTTGTATTTATTTCTATTTTTGGGAATGAATTTACCTGAATACGCCATATATATATTTATAAATACAGATAGATTGTATAGGAGGATTTTATGGGAGATTTAAAATGGCCAGATGCAGTAAATGATTGTATGAAATATACACCATTTCCTCATGGTGGTGGGCCCGCGGGTGCAGGTAGTATTTATATACAAATGCCAAATGAAATTCCTGGCGATAGCCGTGGTTATGATTGGAGTCAAGGCGAAGATGCAATTTCTGCAACTGGTATGAGTTTGTCTGATTTAACAGGCGGAGCAATGGGTGCAGCAAATAAAATTGGTGGGTATGCAATAAAAAGAGGTCTTGCGGGAGTAGGTGATAAGGTTGCAGAAACTCTTGGTGGAATTTCTGAGAAAACAACTGGTATAGATAAAGAAGAATTAACAAAAGCTGTTAATAGACGCAGGGGAAGAGCAAAAAATACTCACGAAGAATGGTTTTTTAATGATGTTGAATTTCGTGCTTTTGAATTTTCTCATGAGTTATTGGCACATGATGAACAAGAAACCAATGATATAAAACATATTGTAGAAGCTTTGCAAATATTTGCATCTCCAGGCTTATCAACAAATGGTTTGGAATTTTCTCATTTTACATATCCTGCTGAATGGGAAGTTAGTTTTCAAACAGCGATGCCAGCAGATTCAAGGAATGATAGACCTTGGCTTAAAGAAAATGATTATTTGCCCAAGCTTGGACGTTGTGTTCTGAAGGATGTGAACGTGGAATATTTTGGAGAAGGATATGCCCTTTTTGTAAATAAAGCACCAATAATGGTAAAGATATCTTTATCTTTCCAAGAAATACATAAAATTACTAGCACTTCATTCTCAGCTGAAAAAGGTGCACCAGCTACGGTCACTGGTACTTTAGGTCAAGCTAAAACTGCTCTGAAATCGTTACCTGATGTTAATTCGATTGGAGCTTCAGTTGCTGATTGGGCCACAAAGGGGTTGTAAATGCCATCTAAATATTTTGCAGAATTTCCTAAAATAAATGTTAGTAATAGGGATGGGATACTTAAAGAAGCTACTGATATTTTTAGGCGGGTTAGAGTCAGAGAAGATTTTAAAGAATTAGTATCTGCTTATTATACTAGAGATTTAACTAATGCAGAAAGGCCAGAATTGCTGGCATATCAAGAGTATGGAGTTTCTACTTTACATTGGCCATTGATGTTAGTTAATGATATTATAAATCCGTATCATGAATGGGTTATGATTGATAAAGTATTGGAGAATTTTGTAGCTACTAAATATCCAGATAAGTATTTAGTTTTGGCAGATGCTCATTTTAATAGCGCTACTAAATTGTTTTTGCCTAAGGAAACTATAACAGGTGGTACATCTAATGCAACAGGTACAATAGTCAATTTTGATACAACTAATAATCAAATAATATACAAATCAGTTAGTGGAACTTTTGAAGACGCTGAAATTATTACTGGTGGTACATCTGCTATAACAGGTACAATTAATGGAACGCCTGGCTTAGAGGTTGACGCAATACATCATTGGGAAATACAAAGGGATTTGAGCGATGGTACAACTGAAAGATTAGTTGTGGCTAAAGGTGAAACTAGGGATTTACCAAATCCGATAAATAATAATGTAATAGAAACATATACTGCGGTCAAAGTAGGCAATTATGAATATGAATCTAATAGGAATGATGAAAATAGGAAAGTTAAATTATTAGATGCTTCATATCTTAATGAGTTTGAAAGAGATTTTAAAGAAAAAATTAAAATATGAAACAAGAACGTTCACCTGGCCAATATAAATTAGAATCAGTTAGTCTATATTCTTCTATTAGGGATGATTATCTTGAAATTGTGGATATTGTTGGTGAATTAAATATTTATGAAGATATGTTTAAAAATGCAATTTCTGGTAATATGATCATAGAAGATGAATGGAGTATTATGAGCAAATTTCCTCTTGTTGGTCATGAAGATGTGATTATATTATTAGATACTCCATCATCTGATGATGAAATGAAATTGGTTTTTCAAATTTATAAACTCAGTGATTATGCTAGAAAATCTGATCAAGCTTCTGTTTATACTTTAAATTTGATTTCAAAGGAGTATATGTTAAATCAAGGTTTGACAATTAGTAAATCATATCCTCAATCTATAATTTCTGATATAGTTAAAAGAGTATATGATGAACTTTATTTACATAATTCTTATATAAAGCCTAAAGAGATTGAAATTGAAAATACTAGATCAATACAAGATATATGGATACCCAATTGGAAACCATTTGATGCTATTAATTGGTTAGCATCTAAGAGTGTATCTGAAGGGAAATTTGGATCTAATTTCTTTTTCTATGAAAATAGAGATGGTTATCATTTTAAATCGGTTGAAGAATTGGCTAGTGTCAATGAACCTGCAGAAATATATAGGCATGCACCGAAGAATTATCCACATCCTGAAAAGGAGATGTTGCCCAAAGAGGATCAGCACAAAACAGTTGAAGAATATAATATAGAATTCACCTATGATGTTTTATCTAATTTGCGAATGGGTATGTATTCTAGTAGAGTAATCTATCATGATATGATTAGCAGATTATATGCAATTAACGATTATAATTATACAGAAGAATGGAATAATCATAAGCATATTGGCAATTCAATGATGTTGAGTCCAACTGAAGAAAGAAATAAATTTCAAGAAAAAAAATTAAGCTATCAGAAAATTATTCCTATCTCAAATGAAGCACAAGGATTAGATAATAATGTGCAAGATAGACTTTCACAATTACAACAATTGCAATCTTTTAGAATGAATATTACGATTATAGGAGATGTCAGTAGAAGAATTGGTGATATTATTGAAATGGAAATCGAATCACCAGAAGTAAAGGTAGATGGGAAATATAAATCAGATCCATTTTATTCTGGTAGGTATCTTATAACAGGATTGCGGCATATAATTAATACTATTGGGCATACTACTTTAATAGAAATGGTAAAGGATTCATATTTCGATGTAGGATTATTAGAGGAATAAATGAATAATATCGAGCAAAATTTTATTTGGTGGGTTGGCGTAGTAGAAGATAGAAACGATCCATTACAGATAGGCCGTTGTAGAGTTCGTATACTTGGATATCATACAGACAATAAGCAAGATATGCCTACAGATGAATTGCCATGGGCATATCCTGCCATGCCTATCAATACACCAAGCAGGACTACACCAGTTGGGCCTGTTGAAGGTACATGGATAATGGGATTTTTCAGGGATGGAAATAGCGCTCAACAACCAGTGATGACTAATATTATAAATTATGGATATGTAAATCCAGATAATCCTAGAGTTGGGTTCAATGATCCTGATCCAAATGCAGCCGGTAGGCCAAAAAGGCCAGATGGAGAAGATTGGCCAAATGTTGGAGATATCAATACACATAAATTATCAAGAGGAGAAAAGAGCAGTACTTGGATAGATAGTAATGATCCTGTTGATCCTGTGTCTACAGCAATAACAAATAAAAACTGGGATGAACCAAGCTCGAAATATAATTCTAAGTATCCATATAACACTGTCAATGAAAGTGAATCTGGACATGTAACAGAGATTGATGATACACCTGGCGCAGAGAGATTAGTCAGAAGGCATAGAACAGGTACGTTTGAAGAAATTTATCCAGATGGGTCGAGAGTTGTAAAGGTTGTCAAAAAAGATTATGAGATGGTTCTAAGTGAAAAGAATTTACATATATCTAAAAAAGGACAGGGGGATACAGGTGATTTTAATATAACAGTGGATGGTGATCTTAACATCAAAGTCGGTGGAACTTTAAGATTTGATGTTAAAAATCAAGTTAGAGTAAAAACTAAACAACCTGGCCCAGCTGGTGCTATTGTATTACAGGCTGGAATAGAAAAAGATATTGGTGCATTAGGAACTGCACCTATTTTAGTTAATGGTGTAGCTTTAGGAACAAATACAGGGATGCCAATTATGCATGGGGCTGGTGCACCAATGGTAGTACCGGCACCTTTACCTGTAGTTACAGCTCCAGATATGTCCGCGGGTATACCAGAGAAAAATGTTAGACAAGTTATGAAACAATTGGGCAGTACTGCTGCTGCTAAACCAATTGGATTAGATCCACAACAATTTGATATTTTAGTAACTGAATCTGAAATGGCGAAATTGAAAGAACCTAAATTTACAGAAAAGGGAGAAATAATAGTACCTGAACTCACGGATGCAGATATAGCAGCTGCAGAATTATATGATCCAGAAACTCAAACAATTTGGGAAAGAGCACCAGTTTCTGATGTGATAAAACCATCTAAAGCTGGAACTAAATATAAAATTGCCAGCTTGGGTATTATACCTGATGAAAAATGGAAGGAACTTGGAGCTACATCAACAAAAATAGGTTCTGAATTCACATATGATGGTACACCATTGGATCATACTTTTTATCCAACTGGTGGTATGGGCACAGCTAGTGCAACAAGAGGTCATGCAGAAGTTTGGAAACAAGCCGTACAAATGCCAATTCCATCTATACCACCGCCGGCTACATTGCCGTGGAAAGATAGAATGAAGCAGCATTTTGATGAAGCAACAGGTAAGGTTGTTTTTGACATTCATATTGGGGATTTATTGAGGATAAGCTCAAGGGGAATGTTGCTGTCTGTGCTGAAACCAATTTTTGATGAAATAAATAGTGCTGCACAATATACATTGGAAGAAGTTTTACATTTCTTGACACCAACTGATCTTGATAAATTGATAGAAAGGCTTTCTTTGGGTACTGCGGCTAATGGAATTGCTTCTTTGGAAAAATTAATCACTGAAGTAAACAATAAAGTAAACGAGTATAAGCAGTATCAAGAGGTATTGAAACATGGAATTAGTTTGAATATTAAAATTACAGTACAGGCTGGCAAATTGGCTTTGAAGGCTTTACATAATAAGGGAGAAATTAGCCCAACCCCTACAAGGGTAAAGAATTATTCTAATCATTTTTACCAAATGCTAACGGGCAAGATAGAACCGTCAGAAGAATTGAAAAGTTTATTAGAGGAATAAAATGACAACAGAATCAATAGCTCCATATAAGATAGAAGAATTAGTAAAAAGTACAGAAGTAAAAGATGCATTAAAAGTATTAGTTGACAAGAATATAATAGAGTTTGATACAGAAACTAATACTTTAATTATTAATGTAGATTTTAGAGTTAGATGTAAGGGTATGCTGAATGTGGATTGCGATGAGCATATAATAATGACTAGTGGTCGAGATGTAGATGAAACCAGAGATGATAATGTACCATATGCGATTTGGTTAAATCCAGATTTAGATGAAGAAGGGAAACCAATAGCCAAATAATATGCCAAGTGCTGTATTCAATAATCGTTCTGAAGAAGTTGTACCATTATCATTAACTTTGCTTAATGAAACTACACTTTTTGTAGATTTTCATAAAAGGCCAGAAACTACGTATAATGATTTGACAGTAAATGATTTTGATATGCCTTTTGTGAAATTGGTAAAGCGTGATGGTTCTATTGTATATCTCACAAGCGAAATTGATCCAGGCACTGGTGATCTTGTTCCTCCAGATATTGATCCTATTACTGGAGGATTTACACGACTAGGAACTATTAAAAATACAAATGAAAATGCTGGGTATGAGCCGATTGTAACGCCTGACTATGCGGGGGATACTAGAAAATATGATTTTAATGCATTGATACAATTTAATAATTCCTTTAGCACTACTACACAAGTAGAGATGATCAGTGGAACAATTCCAGAAGGGCTGGCACTTAATACAGGACTGACATCAAATAATTTTATTTCTTTTAGTGGTAATATCAAAGATGAATTTTTTGGATTGTCATTAGATGATTATAGAGATTTGCATATTCAAAATCAGCAAAATCAAATAACAGTATTCATGGGTGTTGAATATATTGACAATTTAGTAGATAAAAATGTTATAACAAATCCACCCTCAACCTTTAGTGCTGGCGATAGGTTATACAATGTTGGTGAATCAAGTATTGATAATAGAGAAATTGAATCTGTAGAAAGATATGTAGATTCTGATGCTACAGTTACCAATGATGGTAGTTTTATATCAGGTACAGAGTATCTTATTACTTTTGTTGGTAATACTAATTTCACCGCTATTGGTGCTAGTGTTACTCCTGCTGTGGGTGAGATTTTTACAGCTACAGGTGTTGGGGGCGATGGAACAGGCGAAGCTACTAGTGAAATAAAACTTAAAGTAAAAATTAAAACTTATATTTCAAAATCTGTTAATACGGGTGGTGAATATATAGAAATTTATGAACCATTCATGGCATCACAAAAACGTAAATTTGCTCTGTCTACAATGATAGAAGAGCCAATAGATGATGACTGGCGGGGGTATACCACAACTGTTGACGTAAATGCTAGATATGAAGATGTGATGTATGAAAATACAACTACAGATTTGTTTAGTAGAAGATATGATTTTACTCTAGGTTTGAGGGAAACAATAGAAAATAAGTTGGTAGAAGAAAAAGCTTTTAATATTACTATCCATGCTAGTCCAGAAGCATTGAGGAATAGATTTGAAGGTGGCATGGGTATTCAGATTCAACGATATATAAACGTGGATGTTCATTGATGGCTAATTTACCTATTGCAGTTATTGGAGATTCTGTTAGTACACATTATGCTAATAATACTCCGCCTTATTTTGTTACTCAAACTAGAATTATTGGTGCAGCTGGCCCAGCAGCTGCTCGTGGTGCTAAGGGATTTTTCTCTGGTAGCTTGGATGTTTTTGCAGATAGTCGGCCTGTTCATAGAGTGTCAGATATTGTAGGGCAACCTCATTTTAGTAATGCAACGCCAATTGATATACCACCATCTGGTGGGTATGTACCATGTGAAACAATTGCTACTTTGGGATTTGCAGCAGTTTATAATTTTCATCATCAGTCATATTTGGCTGAAGGATCACCGACAGTTTTTGTCAATGGTAAATCGGTAGGGCATCAGGGGGCTATATATGTTTGTAGTGCTTCTGTTACTGAAAGAGGGGATAAGTCAGAACCAACAGTTTTTGTGCCTAATAGTACATAGGAGATAATAATGGCAATATATTCACAAACGTCAAAAGATATTACTAAATATCAGGGGAGAAGTTGGAAGGATCTTGATTTGAATTTTGGCATCAATCCTGCCACTAAAGATATAAGAAAGAAATCAGGAGAAAATGCTCTCAAACAATCTATTAAAAATTTGTTAATGACTAATAGAGGTGAACGATTGTTTGAGCCAGAAATATTTGGTGGAATATATCAATACTTATTTGAACCTCTAAGCCCATTTACTGCAGTTTCTATTAAGGATAGTGTTACGAATGTTATAAATACTCTTGAACCTAGAGTTGTTGTACGAGAAGTTACTGTTTCTGAAAATAGTAATCAAGATGGGTATGATATATCAATTGATTTTTCTATTTTCAACAGTGAAGAACGATTAAATGTAGAATTTTTCTTGGAGCGGTTAAGATAATGGCTATAATAAACACAGATAAACTAGAAGTTACTAATTTAGATTTTTATGGAATTAAAGATAGCCTTAAAACCTTTTTGCAAAGCCAGTCTGAATTTAATGATTATGATTTTGATGGTTCTGGTTTAGGTGTTCTTTTAGATTTACTTTCTTATAATACACATTATATGGCATTTTATCTCAATATGGTTGCCAATGAAATGTTTATGGATACTGCTTCACAGAGAAGTTCTATAGTTGGGATCGCTAGACAGTTAGGGTATACACCAAAATCGACTCAAGGAGCAATTGCAAAAATTAATCTCAGTCTGAATGTGTCAAGTGGATCAGTTATAACATTGCCCAGATGGACTCCATTCAGTGTAACGGTAGATAAAGATAAATTTTTATTTTACACGACTTCATCAAAGATTGCTAATACTGCAGCAGGTAAAGTTACATATAACAATCTTTCTATCAAAGAAGGTGTCTATGTTAAAAACACATATATCTATAATAGCCAGGGTAAAAAACAAAGATTTATTTTAGACAATGATAGTGTAGATACTACAACACTAGTAGTTACAGTTCAAGGATCAAAATCTGGAGGTACTATAAGTACATATACAGTATATAAAGATTTAGAAGGATTAGATAGTACATCAAATGTATACTTTTTGCAAGAAGTAGAAGATGGCAGATATGAAATATATTTTGGTGATGGGATTTATGGAAAAAAATTAGAAGATGAAAATTATATCACAATTGAATATCTGACAAGTAATGGAGCAGCTGCAAATTATGCTGGACTTGATAGCAATAATCCATTTGCATTAGAAAGTTTACCAGATGATACAACCATTGATACATTGACATTGGCCACAGATGGTCAAGCTGGTGGAGGTTCTAATAGGGAATCAGCTGAATCTATTAAGTTTAATGCACCATTGTCATATGCGGCTCAAGATAGAGCAGTTACTGCTAATGATTACAAAAATATAATTTTAAGTAATTATGGTAATACAAGAGGTGTGAAGATTTGGGGTGGTGATCCAAATGAATTGCGTGATTCAGCACCTGATGGTGGATTACAAAATGCTAGTGGAACCGCATATATTTCTATTTTGCCCAAATATGGTAAAAGGCTGCCATCAGCTACTAAGGACTATATCTTACAGTCTATTTTAGCTCCTTATAAAATTTTAGGTATCAAAAATCAGATAGTCGATCCAAATTACATTGATTTATTAGTTACTATTAATGCTATTTACAATCCATCGGAAACTGAATTACCAGAAGATACTTTGAAGCAAAATATAATAAATCAAGTAAAAAAATATAGTGTAACTGATTTAGAAAATTTTGATGGAAAATATAGACATTCTGTTCTTACTGCTAAAGTCAATGAAACAGATAAATCAGTGGTGGCAAATAATATAAAAGTTAAATATCAAAAAGAAATGAATTTTAGTCCAAGTGAATTACAACGGATGGAGCCTGGCCCAGCTGATGATTTTGATGAACATCCATATGAGAATAGAAATTGGCATCGAATGAAATTTTCTTCAATTGATTATGGAATGGGAATTGATAGGGGAACAGTTCAGAGTAATAAGTTTTATATTTGGGCTTATTCTTTACCTAATTTTGATACTGTTATTAGAAGTGAAAAAGATGTAGATGAAAATGATTATCCAGAAGAAAAAAAATGGGTACAGGGATCGAAATTATTTGCTTGGTCAATGATAAAAACGGATACGGCAGCTGAATCTGTAAATGAAGTACATGCTGGTAAAATTCTTGAATGTTATTTCAGAGATGATGGCGAAGGACGTTTAGAGTTAGCTAATGCAAACAATAATTATAAGATACCTTATTTTCATTTGAAGGATAGTTATAAATCAAGTAATTTTAGTTGGATAGAAACACAGGTTACAGGAATAGGTGAATATGGTGCTTCGGAAGGAGGCCATGCTAGAGCAAAATCGTCTATAACAGATGCTAGTTTTAGAAGGGATTATAAAAATAATAAAGATGGAAATCGAGTTGGAACTATCAATCCTGAAATATTAGATTATGAATCTTGGGGCACAGTGGATTATAGAACAGGTCAGATTTTTAAAATAAAGCCCCTTTCTATTCTGTCTACTTCAGATGATGTTGTGGAATTCGCAGAAGGTATAACTCCATTATCAATTTCGCTTAACTCAGTTTGGCAAATGTATTCTATGGGTGGGAATCCATATACATCTATTACACTTAATAGTAAAAATTTAGGTATTAAGTTTTCTTCACAACAATATTCAGATATGGATGTTAGATTGGGTGGATATACTTCAAGTGGTAATCAAATATTACAGATTGATTCTACTTATTTGAATTCTGGTATAACAATGGTTCGCACAACAGATAAGCCACCAATATCTAAAGCTGAAAATCAATATGAAATAGAAGAACGTAAAGATGTAGCCAAAGAAGACGATGTTCCTTCTTTGGAAAAAGAACTTCCAACTGATGAAGAAATTATGAGTGCGATGCATCAGGAATCTCTTATGCAAGGTTCTGTTCCGCCGGATCATGATTCAACAATGTCAGATTTTCAACCAGAAGTAAAAACAACTATTGATTATACTACTCCTGAAACTCCATCTAAAACTGCACAAGATTATGCAAAGCAGACATTGGGTGAAATTTGGGATGATAATATGAAGGTATGGGTAAAGGATGAGACTAAACAAGATCCATATGGTGGAGTGTATGATACAGATTCCTTCGCTACTACTTCAGAAGGTACAGAATTGGGATTTTCTAATGCAGCTGCAACGCCTGCTACTATTGATAATCCTTATCCTGGCGGTACACCACCTGGCGCAAATCAATTAGAATCTTCTGGTGGTATGTACCAGATGGAATCTGATGGTGGTATGTACGATTATTAGGATTATAACAAATGCAATACACAGATAAAACTAAAAATAATATATCTTCTTTTGTTGAAGGTCAATTGCCATGGTTTGTGCGTACACAGTTCGACTTGGCTGATAGTGGTGATAAAACCAAGATTGTCAAATTTTTGGAATTCTATTATAAGTGGCTAGAAAAAGAATATGATTTGACTATTAAAGATTATGATAGATATTCTATTAAAGGTTTGGGAACTGTAAATATCAATCAGGTTGTCAATGAGAAATTTAATTTATTCAATGCACTGAATAGGATATTGGATTTTGGGGATATTGATAATATACCATATACTTATTTGAAATATCTTAGAAGCCAACTGATGCCTGATGTACCTGAGCAAATATCAGGTGATGTTCGTAATACTATGAAATTGATAAGAGATTTTAATACCAGAAAAGGTACTAAAAAAGCTTTTGAGTTTATGTTTCGTGTATTGTATAATAAGAATGTAGATGTAATTCCATATGAAGAACAATTAATGGTGCCATCTTCTGCTAAATGGAGAAAGCCAATATTGATGAGAGTTCAATTAATATCAACAGAAGATACTACTGAATCTGATTTATCTTATCTGATTGGGTATCATGTTCGGGGTGAAGTTTCTGGTGCTACGGCTAGAGTGTTGGATGTAAATCACTATTATGTAAAAACTTATAGGGTCACTGAATTAGTATTAGATAAGAATGATATTACAGGTGATTTTGCTAATGATGAATATTTGGAAGGGGTTTACATTCAGTCACTGCAAGAAATTCCTGTTTCGGATTCTACTAATATTGTAGTCAATAATAGATATAAAATTCATGCTTTGGGAACTACTACAACAGAAACTTGGAAAAGTATGGGTGCGGCTGAAGCTACTATTGGGCATGAATTTATACTTATTAAGGCTGGGATTGGAACGGGTACAGTCATAACAGCAGATAATATTGATTTAGCTACTGAAACTGTGACTGCCATAACTAGGCCAGATACCACAGAACAAATAAGAGTAAAAAGCCTGGCTGGTATTAAAGAGATACATTTCCAATTACATGGTAGCGGGCATACACTAGATGATGATTTAGTTGTAAGTAACTATGGTAGTGCGACAAATATAACTTTGATGGAAACGGGTAGCAATTATGCAGTAGGCACTTATGCTACTGTTGGTGGATCAGGAACAGGACTTAGAATCACTGTTACTGTTTCGGGTAATGCTATCAGTAGTGGAAGTATTGCAGCTGCAGGTTTAGGATATGCTGATAATGATATTGTAATTGTGGATGATAACCAAAAAGATTTCAATGCACAAACAGCTGTTGATCTGACTAATAATAGAATTACTATACCTTCGCATGGATTGAGTACAGATGATACAGTTAATTATAAGATTGGAGCCGCTGCTAATTTTATTAGTAAAACATTTAATGCACAAGATGATGTATTTATAGAAAGTGATTCTATAAGAATTCCTAATCATGGATTTTATGATACAGATAAAGTTGTTTATACTAAAGGTTCTGGTACAGTGGTAGCGGGCTTAACAACTGGTAATACATATTATATAGTTAGGGTATCGGCTGATACTATTAAATTGGCTACTTCATGGGCAAATTCTACTACGGGAACAGTTGTTGACCTAACTGGACTCAGTGATGCTAATGAAAATCATACCATAAAAGAGAGTGATTCAATAGGAGTTGCTGATACTGTTATCGGTGGATTGGTCAATGATACTGATTATGATGTTATCAAGGTTGATGATGATACAATACAATTAAAGCCAGATGGCGGAGGATCAGCTATTGATTTGACCGCATATGGTGGAAATAATGAAAATCATAGTATAAGAGATTTGGATGGAGATGGAACTGGAAGTGGCGGTACTTTTAAGATTACAGGTGTAGATAATCAGGGTGGAGCATACGGTAGGATTCAACGATTGACCAAAGGGAAAGTTGATGATATACTTATCAATGACGGTGGCGCAAATTATGCATTTGAAGATCAGTTTCAATTGATTGGAACTTATTTGCAGATTACTGAAACATCTGGTGCACTTTTTGCAGTAGATGAATATATCATAGGTGAAAAATCACGAGCTACAGCCAGAATTAGAGGTATTGTAGGCAATAAATTATATATAGATACTATTAGAGGAAATTTTGATACTGATAAAAATAGGCTGGGTGAATATGAAGGTGAAAATATCTTAAAATTTAAAAATGCAGATGGAACAAAAACAGAAGTCAGTTCTGGCAATTTTGTAGTTGGTACATCTTATTATATTTCAAGAGGTGGTGCCAATGAATATTATGGATATAATTATGGTACAGATTTTACTCAATTAGGTGCAGATAATAGTGATGTAGGTACAATATTTACAGCTACTGGCACAGGTTCTTCTATTTCATACACGGCTGGTAATTTTGTAATTGGTACAAAATATACAATTACTGTTGCTGGCAATACAAATTTTACTCTTATTGGTGCAGCTAATAGCAATGTGGGTACTGTGTTTACAGCTACAGGTGTTGGCACAATGGGCCAAACAGGCACAGCTGAATTATTTGATAACACAGGAGCTGCAATTCCAAGAACAACTTTTGGTAGATGTAGATGGGTAGTCAGTGAAGATTCTACTATAGGATCAGGTGAAGTTGTTAAAGTCAATGCTAGTACAGGGGCAATTGAAGAAGTTGAATTACATCACGGTGGATCTGGATTTGAAGAATCACCATATTTGCAAATAACTTCAGATAGTATTGTTACTGCGGGTTCATTTGATACTAATATAGAATATACAATTGTTTCTATAGGCACTACAAATTTTAATCTGATTGGCGCTGATGCTTCTCCAGCTGTAGGTGAAACTTTTACAGCAACAGGTGCTGGTACTGGAACTGGTACAGCAAGGAGAGTTGGCCAAGGTGCCAATTTTACTCCATTCGGATCAAAGATAGGTGGGATTCTAAAAGCAATAGCAGTAACGCCAGGTGTTAATTATGGGAAAAATACAACAGTTTCAAGTCAAGAGAAAACAACGCCATGGACAACAGCTAAGGGAATAGCAAGAACAGATATTATAGTAGATTTTGATGGAAAATATTTAGACAGTAGGGGATTTTTAAGTGGAGATTCAGTTGTACAGGATGGAAGATTATATACGCCATGGTCATATGTAGTAGGTTCAGATATGGAATATGAGGAATGGGTGGGCCCAATTTCCAAAATTGCACATCCTGTTGGCACAAAGATATTCCCAACTTATTATATAAATACTACAACTAGTGCAGCGAGTACATCTCATAGCGATGTAACACAGGCTTAATAGAGGACAAGAAATGGCAACAACTTTAACATACAAGTTTAAATATAAAAATGCAACATCAGTCAGAGGATTGTTTCATGATGTAGATGATAAAGGAAATTTGAAGCATCATGTTTATTTGTTTATAGCAAGAAATCGTGCATGGACAGATAATAATAGTCCAGATACGCCTAATACTTTGACCTCATTAAGTGATGAAATGGATGTATATAATGATATAATTGTTCTTAAAAAATTATCAGCTAGTGATGTTTCTATTGTAGTACCTGCTTACGAATGGACTACAGGAACGGGTTATACCATATGGGAGCATAATGATTCTGATATTTTTGATAGAGATGGTAGTCCAACGCAGCCTTTTTATGTGGTAACACAAGAAGATAGTACTGATTGGAGTGTTTGGAAATGCTTAGGCAATCTCAGTGGGGTATCTTCAACAGTTGAACCAACTATTACATCTGGATTGAGTGATAAGCATATTAAAAGTACTGTTATCAATGATGGATTTGTTTGGAAATATATGTATAGTATTAGTAATACACAATATCAGAAATTTGGTGGCAGTAATGTTACTATCAATAGTAAGAAATGGATGCCAGTTAAAACTTTATTTAGTGCACCATCAGCTGTAGATAATAACAGTACAACTTCACAATGGGATGTTCAGCGTCAAGCGGTGCATGGTGGAGTTCATTTTGTTAAACCGACTTCTGCTATCACTAGTGCTGATGATGGAAAATTGGTAAGGCTAGATGGTGATGGAACAGGTTTTGAAGCTACTATATCTTCTGTGGTTATTGGTGCAACTACTCACTATTATGTGCGGATTGATGATCCTGGCCAAGATTATACATATGTTAGGCGAGTGATGAAGCAAGATGCTTCAGGTGGAGCCAGTGTATACCCAACTAATTTTACAGCTGATAGTAATTTGAGTGTTATACTAGCTCCTATTGGTGGGCATGGTTGGGATGCAGTAGAAGAATTAGGTGGCCATAGAATGATGATCTATACTACATTACCAGGCAGTACAAATTTTGGTGAGCAAGGAGCTGGATATCAACATACATACGCATCCGACTATCAAACGGTTGGGTTATTGATTGATCCTATTAAGAGTCGAGGATTGTATGACAATATTGTCAATGGATCTACTAAAGGTGAAGTAGTGATGACAGGTGATCGTCAGCTTGAGCCAGATGCTACTAATGTGGCCAGGCTGACTTATACTACTACAGTTAAGGATGGTTCAAATATAGTCAATGATACTGATTGGATAGAAAAAGAAGTGATGCAGGTCGATGGAACTAGTGTAGATTCTACTTTTCAAGCTATAGGTCGAGTAGTCGATATTGATACAAGTAATAAATATTTGTATGTTATTCCTTATGCTGGAACAACTACGCATACACAGTTTGAAGCAGATGTAGGATCTTATGTTTTTCTTCATAGTTCGGGTGCACCTGTGGGTGGGAATTATTTTACAATCAATGCAGTTAAACCCAATGATATCTTGCCATTTTCTGGCGATATTATATACTTAGATAACAGAGGACAAATTACCAGAGAATCAGGTAAAACAGAAACAGTTAGAATAATTATAGAGTTTTAATAGAGGAAAATTATGGCTAAGATAAATTTTAATGAACCGCCTTATTATGATGACTACGTGCCGAGTAAAAGGTTTCAGAAGATTCTTTTTAAACCGGCAGTTGCTGTACAGGCACGTGAGTTAAATCAATTTCAAAGTATTTTAAGAGAAAATACCAAAAACATTTCAAATGTTATTTTAGACAATGGCGATTTGTTAAAGCCAGGTCAGTTGATTTATAGTGATAAAGCAGATTACGTGACATTAGCTACTGCCTCGCCTTGGAATAATTATCATTTTAATCCGATTGGAAGAAACGCTAGTGGTTATTTAATTGGAAAACATATTACAGATGGGAATACTAGAGTAAAAGCTTATATCATAACTGGTGCTGCTTCTAATGTGGCCAGGTCAGAATCTGCTGTTTTGTATTTAGCATATAGTTATTCTGATGGAGATCAGAGTACTCAAAATATTACATTTGTTTCTGGTGATGATCTTTATGAATTAAGAGAAGATGGAACACGGGGTGATCAGATTGGTGTTGTTGGCAAACCTTCTAGTAAAACTTATCCTAATTCAAATGCTGTAGTTGGCCAAGGTTCTTTAGCTCAAATTAAATCTGGTATTTATTATATAAATGGAACAGCTATACCAATTTCAGGACAAACTTTAATCCTAGAAAAATTTGGTACTACTCCAACGTATAGAATTGGATTGGCTGTAGAAGAAAATATAATAACAGCTATGGATGATCCTACTTTATTGGATAATTCAATTGAGACTCCTAATTCTGGCGCGCCTGGAGCTGATAGGTATAAATTTACTCTGACTTTAGCTAAAAAATCAGTTACAACAGAAGCTAATGAATCTTTTATTGAATTGATGAGAGTAACTGATGGGCATGTAGCTAGAAAAGATAGATATTTGGATCAGCTATTTACAGAAGATGATTATAAATTAAATCATACAGAAATTTTTGGTAATTATGTCAACAAGCCTTTTGACGTTGAAGTAAGAGAGCATAATAGTAGCCAGACAGATTCTAATGGTATTGCGGGATATTATGGATCGGGTGATTCTGAGAAGTTAGTTGTGGGTGTAGATTCTGGTAGTGTGGTTTTAAAAGGTGAAGAAATTTCTGTACCAGTGAAGCAATTTGCTAATATTGATAAACAAAGAACTTTGTCTACTGCTGGTAGTTCTGTTTCTGTTTCAGCAGATTTGGGTTCATTTGTAGTAACTGATAATGGGATTGATTTGGGTACAGGTGAAGCTTCAACTACAAATGCTGATACAAAAAGAGATTGGCTTAATTTTTCTCCAAGCAGTGCTACAGATAATGCTATTTTCACAAAAGTCAATTTAGTAAAAAGTGTTGCCGGCAGTGCTACTACTCTTGGTTCAGCTAGGATAAGAGATATAGAAAGGACAGCTGATGATGATGAATATAGGATATATTTATTTAATATAGACTTTACTGTGGCTGGTTCTAAACTGGAAGATGTTGAAGAATTACAAACAACAACTGCGGTAAAAATATGTGATCTCAATACAGAATTTGATGTGACTAATCCTACTTTAGCTGCTAATACACCTTCAGCTGCTGATGACCAACTTGGAATAGATACTACTTTTACAGGTGTATCAGATTCATTTAAGGATATAAATGTTTTCCCAATCGCCAAAGATGCAGTGGGTCATGATGGGGCTAGTGTCGGGAGTGTTACTATCAATAGTATTAGAACTACATTTTTTGCGACTGGCCAAGCTGCAGCTACCAATTTTGTAAGCGTTGCAGTGAGTAGCCCTGAATCATGGGATACGACAAATTTAAACGGAACTGTTAATAGGGATGTTATTTTGTATGGTGCATCTACTGCTTCTGATGCAAAAATGTTTACAGCTAGTGAATTATCAATTACTTATTCTGGTGGTACTTTGAAAATTGAAGATAGTGAAATACAAAGTGGTAAACCTTATATAGTTATTGCTTCTGTTAAAAAAACATCAGCTGCAAAAATTGATAAAGAACTCAAATCTATTACACAAAATGTTACGACTTATGCTACAGCTATAGAAACTAGAGTTAATTTGGGTCATGCTGATGTATTGGATAAAAATTGGAAAGTTTATGAAAATGGAACTGGTTTTTCCACAACAGCTGCCGATACTGATACAGATATTACTCATAGGTATAAATTAGACACAGGACAACGAGATAATCTGTACGATATTGCGTCTATTGAATTGAAAGATAATGAGCCAGTTCCAACTGGATCTTTAAGAATTGAATATTTTTATTTACAGCATGGTACTGATGGACAACAAGCTGCAACATATAGAATTAACGATTATATTTCAGTTGATTCTTATCCAATCGGTGATACGGTTGACGGCTTCGCATTTACATATGAAGATATTCCTACTTATACTACTTCAACGGGTGAAAAACTTAGATTATCTGATTGTATAGATTTCAGGCCAGTTAAGGGTACAAGTGATAATATAATCAAAGGATCAAGAACTCCATTCCATACTACTGTTGATATAGGAACTCTGAAGTATTTTAAGCCTAGGGTTGATAAAATTTATATAACACAAGGTTCAACAGATGATGAACAGGTTGTTTCTAGTAAATTAGAAGTTGGAGAAATTTATAAAATTGTTAGTGTTGGTACTAGTGATTTCGATGATGTTGGAGCATCTGAAAATAAGCAAGGTGTCATTTTTAGAGCAACTGGTTCAGTTGCAGGTACAGGAACGGCTACTAAAGCGGAAGGTAATGTCAGAGTACTGAAAGGTGCACCATATGATTATCAACCAGCTGTTCCAGATGATCCTGAAAATGGAGTGGTAATTGCTGAAGTCAGAGTGCCAGGATATACTTTCAGTACATCTGATGTAGATGTTAAACCAGCTGCTACTTTACATAGAAAAGAAACTGATATATCAAAAATAGAAAAAGTAGTAGAAGAATTGCAAAAGCATGTTTCTAAAAATCCAGTAGATGACAGGGCACGTGCCCATGACATTGGTTCAGGTCGAGAAAAGATTGGATATTTCACAGATTCTTTTGATGGGCATAATAATGCAGATACATCTGATACTTATTATAATGCATCTGTAGACAGGGAGAATAATGAACTACGACCAGAATTTAAAATAGAATCTTTGACATGGGATTCTACACCTGATGTCTATGGATCACTTCAAGGAGTCGGCACTTCTAAAAATTTAGTTACCCTACCAGTACTCAATGGTTCTAGTGGACAGAAAGTAGAAGTTCAAAATGTAGAAAGTAATATAGAAGTCAAACCTAGAACTACGCATGAGTTTGAATATCATGGATATATGAAACTCACGCCAGATTACGATTGTTGGAAATCTGTAAAATCTAGGCCACATTTGAATACAAATAAAAATGGTGAATTTGATGCTATTAAGCATCATCAAGATGGGTATGAAACACATCGTTCTGTTTGGAATGATTGGCAAACTCATTGGACTGGCCATAGCAAAACAGAATTTGAAAAAGATGATAGTGGATTATCGTATGATGGTTTGATTAAATCGTTGAAAAAATCTTATGACATAGAAGCTGGATCATTGGAAATAGATTCTTCCAAAAGAGTTTTACAAGATTATACGCCGTATATTAAAAGTCAAACTATTATTATCAGTGCTTATGGATTGAAGCCCAATGTAGGTAATTTAAGAATTAGATTTGATGGAAAAGATATAACCACAGAAGTTTATAACAATACAGCAACTGCATCTACATATAAACAAACAACAGCTGCAGTATTAAAAACTGATGATTTTGGTACATTTGTTGGATCATATACTATACCCAATGTAGATGAAGGTGTTGGAAGTGAGAAATTTACTACAGGTAAAAAGAAAGTTATATTAGATAGTACAGCAAATGGTGTAGATTCTTATGCAGAAAGTATCTTTAATGCAGTTGGTTACGTGGATAATAAAATTTCTACTAGAAATTTAGAACGGTCATGGGATAAACAAACCAGAGATGCTTATCATCAAGCTTTTGATATTAATCAGGATTGTTTTGTTTCAAAGGTTGATCTTTATTTTACTCAAAAAGATTCATGGGGTAGTGTCAGGCCATTGATTTTACAATTGAGAAAAATGGATGGTGATCATCCTTCAAATGATGTTTTACCATTTTCTACTGTTACAAAATATCCAACAGATACTTTGAATTTCACAGCTACTATTACTAATTTTTCAGTTAATGATGTATTAACTGGTCAAACATCTGGAGCTAAGGGTATTATTGTTGATAAACCTAGTGTATCAGTGGCCACAATTCGGCCAATGAGAGGCCAGTTTGTAGGAAATGAAGTAGTGAATAATGGTACTTCACAAACTTATACAGTCGATGAGGCTGGAGCTGCTGTTGCTATTCCTACAGATGGAACAGCTACACCATTTATTTTTGATGAATATGTTTATTTACCTAAAGGTGAATATTGTATTACATTGATTACAGGATCTAGGGATTATCAACTCAAAGCCTTAGATGTTAATAGATTAGATGGTAGTAAAATGACAGGTGTCAATAGTACATATCAGGGCCGTGATGAAATTAGAAATCAAATATTAAAATTTTCTTTATGGCGATGTGTATTCAATACATCTTTAACTGGTACAGATCATAAGTTAGAATGGGAAACTAGTGCACTGAGTGATTCCACTGTTGATAAGGTTAATTCTCTGTCAACTTCTAATGTAGGTACGGATGCGGAATTTCAAATTACAGTCAAACTGGATAGTCATGGATATAGTGTGGATGATCAATTGACATTTAAGGGTGTAGAAGGCACGAATGGAATAGAGGCGGATTTATCATCATCTGGTACTTTTACTCTTGGAGAAATAGTTTATCAAAAAACTACATCGGCCGATGCTGCTAATTATTTTAATTATCCACATGGTAGACTAGTTGATTATGATGGAACTAGTAGCCCTAAAACATTTAAGGTTCATATGTTATCAAGGGATGGATTTGCTTCATCAAGTGCTGCTATATGGGGAGTAACTAGTGGAGCAACAGCTACCTTACAGTCAACTAATGACTATTCTGGAGTAAATAAGTACAAAAGAATGGTCAATGGAATAGATGTTGATTATATTAATAACAATGCAGTTATTTCATTAGATGATGGTGCCGGCAATGACAAAGATTTAGTTAGTGGTGGTACAGGGTATACTGCTAGTACTGTTTATGCTACTACTAGTAGCATATCTGGTAAAGGGTTGACTGTTTTGGTTGATACTGTTAGTACTGGAGTTATAGATGATTTTAATTCATCAACAGGTATAGGTGGAGTTAGAATTGTAAATCCTGGCTATGGATACGCTGATAATGAATTGATTACTATTTTGGGTGGAACTACTTTAGCTACAATTTACGTTTCTGATGTTAGATCAAATGAATTTGATGTTGAGGCGGTTACGCATGATACTGTATTAGTGGCAAGAACTGCCACAGGTAATGTTGTACATACCCATCCATCAAATAGTATTGGAAATACAGATACACCTAGTGTAGTAGCACAGCATTTTGGAGTGGCTGAAGGTGAAGATTCAGTTATTATTAGTACAAATGCAGCTGGGAGCAATGGCCCTTATAAAAAGGCTGATATACTTTACTATACTAGTGCATATCTTGAACCAGAATCAACTAGATTGACATGGGCCAGAAAAAGAGGTTCAATTTGGGAAGATATTGTTACGGGTACTAATTTACATTTGGATTCTTCTTTTTTGATTTCCACTGAAGATCAACTTCAGAATTATTTTTCATCAGAGTATGATAGGGTTTCGCCTGTGATTGATAAATCATTGTTGAAAACATTTATCATAGCTAATAGAGTAGATGACACAAATGAAATTAGTAATTATATTTCAAGAAAGGTTAATTTGAACAGATCTGCTAATTCAGTAAAAGTTGTACTCGATGCTATTATACCAAAAGAAGCGACTGTTAATGTTTATGTCAGGACTAATAACGATGTAGATTTGACCAGTAGTAATGAAGCTTTTTCGGATAGTGCAGCTTGGACAGCTGTTTCACAGTTGACTAACTTGAGCATGGCTGAAACAGAGAAGCCAGTGACTATAGAATTTTTGAAAGATCTATTACCTACATTTACTACATTCCAGCTTAAGCTGGCTATGAAAAGTTCCAATGGAGCCAAAGTTCCTAGAATTAGCAATTTGATAGCCATTGCTAATAAGAAGTCTGATGAGTTGAAACCTTTGCAGGCATTGACTGTTACGGTTACTAGATCTAGTGTTGTATCAGGAGCTGATGTTGATCATGTGATACCTACTGATTTCAAAGTTCAACAAGGTAATGCATTTTTTATTGATTATGATGGTGGTGGTAGTTATACTGCTAATGGAACAGTCACAATTGTTAGAGGTTCAGACGGTACTATTACATCATCTAATACTATAAATAGTACAGGGTGTACAGTTAGATTTTCTAGTAGCAGTGGTACTAATAATTTTAGGGCGGTAGTTATATTATTTGGTAAATAATTTATGGGAGAATGTGAATGGTATCAGTTCTTGTTGATAGAAATACTAAAAAAATTATTAGTATTGTTGAAGGTCAAAAATTAAAAAGTACATCAGATTATGAAGTACACATTTCTAATGAAACTAATGAAACTGAAATTCTAAAAGAATTAAATTCTTTAGGTATTTTAGGTGAAACAATTGCATTTGATATAGTATTTCAACGTGATGCTCTTGGTGATGTTTTGATGTTGATGCCAGTAATTTCCAGCCTAAAAAAAGAGTATCCCTATCTGCAAATAGCTCTCCAAACAGATGAACGGCTAATACCATTGTTTATTGACAATCCTATTTTTAGTTCTGTTACTGGTTTCAATACACCTATGGTATCAGAATATGAAATTGATTTGCGTAATATAGGAGATTTTATTGCGGAGAAAGATGGCCGAGAAAATCAACATAGGACTTTTTATTATGAGGATAAAGTCAAAGGTGTATTATCTTCTTTGATTGATTGTTCCTTCCCTTTAGATTATGAGTTTGATTTGCCATTTGAAGAATCGTTATTGATGAGAAAACGATTAATGGCATATAATGGAAATAAAGTTATACTTGCACCTAAAAGCAAATCTTATTTTAGAATGTGGGGGTATAGGAATAATAATAAAAAAGATTATTACAAAGAATTAGAATTGATTGGTCAAATGCCTGAATGGAATTATATAATTTTACATAATATTAATTTACTTGAGTTTACTTCTAGTAAAAATGTATGGAATGTTTCAGGTAAAACTGATATTTTAGAATGTGCAACTCTTTGTAAGTATGCTGATTTTGGAATAGTTCCTGATAGTGGAATAATGCATTTATTAGGTGCTTTGAACGTTCCATCTATAGCTTTATTTGGAAACGTGACTGAACCCGAATATAGAATTTCTAATTATAAAACTGTTTTCCCTTTACAAACTAAAACCAAAGATTATGATCCAAATGAATATAGGAAGAAGCCATACTGCCATATTCGTACTTGTTGGGATAGTCAGGTTCATAATTGTATTGGTAAAAAACATGAAAAGTGGTGTACAAAAGAAATAGATGTTGCAACAGTCCTAAAAGTATATGAAAAAAATATAAAAATACAATTATCTAATGCTTCATTTATTCCAAAATCATATGGATATAAGAATTATTTAACCAGTTCATTTTTTTCTAAAGGAGAATATTCTCAATATTATTTTGATAAGAATTATATTACTGGAGTGAAATATGTTGGCCAAAGTGGTACATCTGGCTATGCAATTGCGGCTAAGGGATATATTTTTGATATGTTTCAACAGGATATACCTATTAGTTGGAGTCCAATTGAACATGGAACTGGTAGTGAAACACTGGATAATTGTGTTTATAGCTTGGCTATAAAATCATTAATAGATATAAAAATTAATAATAATGTTATGATTATACATGAGCCACCTTTGGATTGGGAAAGATTATATAAAAAACATAGAGATTTTTATATCAAAAAGGTAATAGGATTTACAGTATGGGAAACTGAAGATTTACCAGAAAGTTGGGTTGATGCAATGAACGCTAGATTTATTGATGAAATTTGGTGCCCAACAGAATATAATAAAGAAGTATTTAAAAAATCAGGTGTTGAAAAAAACATTAGAGTTGTACCACATGTTTGGATGGGTAAAATTTTACCAAGTGTTGAAAAAAGTAAAAATTATGTTTTTTATAATATTTCAGAATTTATTGAAAGGAAAGGGATCTATGATTTAATAGAGAGCTTTTGTGAAGAATTTACTAGGGATGATAAGGTGGAATTGATATTAAAAACTCATTATCAAAAATATTTATCAGAAAATATTAAATTTATCAATAAATCATATGAAAAAATTATAGATAAGTATGATAATATTCCCAGTATTAAATTGATTTTGAATCATTTGACAGAAAAGGAGATATTAGAATTACATGCTTATGGGGATTGTTATTATGCACCATGCCGTTCTGAAGGGTTTGGTTTACCTATTTACGATGCTAAAAATTATGGAAATGATGTAATTGTAACTGGTTATGGTGGTCAAATAGAATTTTTAGAAAAGGATAATTTGATTGATTACAAATTAGGAGAAGTCAAAGGGATGAAAGATTTTAGTCCTCATTATGAAGGGCATACATGGGCTTACCCTGATATGAAGCATGCTAAAAAGCTTTTAAGAGAAAGGTATGAAAAATGGAAAATGAAATGATCGAAGATGGATTATATTGCGATGGTGGCTCCAAATGGATGAGTATCGGCAGTGAAGGGAATGTGTATATTTGTAATACGTTTATATACCAAAATGAATATTCTATTGGGAATTTATTTACGGATGATATTATTTTAGGATCTAAATTTAGAAGATGTCCAATTCAGTCATGTGACCAAATTTGTGATAGACATTGGAGCAAGAAAAGAGTTTATAAAGATGGAGTAATTATTGACGAACAAGATGTTGCAGATCCAAATTATTATAATTTATTTGAAAATACAACTTCTATTTTATTCGCTCCAACGTGGAAATGTAATTATAGTTGTTCATATTGTGGCTTGCCTCGAAAAGAATTATATCCTGATATATCAAATGCATGTGATGAATTTACTGCTGAGGAATGGATTGGTGCATTTTCCAGATTTTTAAAACTTAATAATATAGATGGTGGTATCTGGCATACTAATGGCGGAGAGCCTTTGTATTTTAAAGATATATATAAGTTATTTTCATTTTTTAATTCACAAAATTTTAAAATATGCTTGACTACTAATTTGTCATATCCTATATATGATAAAATTATAACAGTTTTGCCAACTGATTGGGATTCTGTAGGGATAAATTGCAGCCTTCATCCAACTGATAAAAATTTTAATTGGACAATGTTTAAATCTAGGGTACAATCTTTAGCTAGTTTTGGTTATCATGTTAGTGTAAATTTCGTAGGACATCCTGATCAAATTAGTTTAGCTCATGAATATAAAGAATGGTGTGATGGAATAGGAGTAACTTTTGCATTAATTCCGTTAATAGGTAATGTAGGAGATGCTCATTTTTCTTCTGTTGAAGATTACCCAGATCCAATGAGAAACATAATTAAAGAATTGACGGTAGTTAATCTACAAGATTCATCAAGTAGATTTAGTGATGGAGAAAGGGTATAAGTGTGAAAAATAATATATATTATATAAAATTTTCCTTTCACAATGATCACCATAAAACCCTTACTCGTTGGAAAAAATCATTAGAAAAAAGTTTATCTGAAAAATACAATTGGATAGAATTGAAAGTTGATAGTGAAAATCTTTTATTAGATGATAATTGGCCATTTTGGAAAGATCATAATAGTTTTATAATTTTTTCTTCTATTTATCCATATTTAAATGGATATGTATCAGATTGGAAAAAGGTTACAGAAATAACACATAGATTTCTTTGCCTTAATAAGAAATATTTTTTTGATTATAAAGGTAAAATATTATATGTAAACGATCTTGATGATGGTATTAGAGGATCTTGGCCATGGCCTAAGGATTTTATTGATAGGATTGATGCATTTTTAGCCCTCAGTGCTTCTTGGGAAGTTAGAGATGATATACCTGAACTCTATAGAAAAATTATTTTTCTTCCTAAATATATAAGATTGTATAATAAATTTTATCAGAAACCAAATAAGGCGAAAAAGAATAAAAAAATATTTTTTTATGGGAGCTATGATCCATTTAGAGCAAAAATAATTGATGAAATAAAAAATAGTACTTTAGCAAAATATTTTGAAGGAGGAATTACTAAACTTAATAATTCTGTTACAACTAAGGATAAAAATTCAACTGTTTTTGGTTCTGATGAATACATGAAAAAGAATAAAAAAATATTCGTTGATAGAATATCCCAAGATGACTATTTTAAAGGAATCAATGAAAGTCTTATTTCTTTATGCCCTGGCCAGTGGTGGAACACAATATCATATAGGCATATAGAATCTATAATGGTTGGATCTGCAATTATTAGTTCAAAGTTAGAAAAATTACCTGATCAAATTTTTTTATATAAAGATCAATTAGAAAAGGTGATATATTTTTTTAATGAAGATTTAAGTGATTTTCTTGAAACTTGTTCTTATTGTTTAGACAATGAAAAAGAAATTTTAGAGGCGGGTGAAAATGGCAGATTTATTTATAATAATTATTGGGAATTGCAATCGGATTATTCTTACAGGAATAACGTTTGGGGTGATATTAAAAATCAATTTTTGAATTTAAATATAGAAATTTAACATGAAAAAGATATTTGTACCTAGTTTAAAAGTTATTGCTAATTATGATAGAGTAGATGAATTATTAAATGGAAATAATCCCCCACCTGTTCTTGTTGAATTTGATCCTAGTAATGCTTGTAATCATGGTTGTGTATTTTGTTTATCTTCATATATTCATTTCTCAGAGTTTAAAAAATCTGATACGTTTAGTAGAACTATAATGCCTCTGGATTTGATGATAAGAACGTTTGATGAATTCGATCATATGGGTGTTCGTGCAGTTACTTTTACTGGCGGTGGTGATCCAACGGTGAATCCTAATTTGAAAGATATTATTGAATATGCTGGGAATAATTTAAATTTTAAAATGGGATTGTATAGCAATGGAGTTTTGTTTGAGAAATATGATTTGTATGAAAGTATAGTAAATCATGTGACTTGGGTTAGGATCGGAGTTGATGCAGGTAATGCTGAAGATTATGCAACTATACGGCAAATAAAATCTAAAGAATGGCAAATGATGTTGGACAATGTTCAAAAACTTATTGATACTAAAAATAGATTAGAGTCTGATATAACTTTAGGAGTTGGATTTGTTATCACCGAATCGACTGTTGATCAAGTTATCGGATTTGCTGAAACATTTGCTGATTTTGATTTAGATTATTGTCAATACAAAACAGATTGTGTAAATTTACAAAGATGGGATTCTGGATATAGTAGAAATTTTTCATTGTTTGATAAAATTAGAGATGATTTAGATAAAGCAGAAATTATTTTGGGATCTAAATTTCAAAAAAAGATTGAAGGCATGGAAGATATAATGGATGGCGCAGAACATTCAAATCATTATAAGAAATGCTTAGGTTCACAACTTCAACCCTGTGTTGGTGCGGATGGTAATGTTTATGTATGCCCACAAATGAGAGGTTATAAGGAATATAGTTATGGTTCTTTATACGATAAATCATTTGAAGAAATATGGAATGATGTTTCAGTTAGAAAAGAAAAAATGAATAAAATTGAAAATGTAGATTGTTTTTCTAATTGTACTCAATTATGTAAACCTCATTTAAGCAATAAGAAAATATGGGAAATTTATAATAATTTTAGTGAGGAAAATAGGATGAAATTGAAATCACAAATGCAAGAATACAGAGATGATATTACGCATTGGGAGTTTATATAATGATATATATATTTGATGTAGATGGTACATTAACACCATCATCTAAACCAATAGAAAAAGATTTTCAGAATTTTTTTATAGAATGGGCTAGTGATAAGAATTTCGTCTTAGTTTCTGGTAGTCCTTATAAGAAAATTGAAAGGCAGCTTGGTAAAACTATTATTTCAATGGCACAAAGTGTATTTCCTTGTAGTGGATTGGAACAGTGGCAGAACTTCAAACCAGTATGGCATTATAATTATATTTTTCCATCTGACTTATATATATTATTAGAAAATCATTTAGAGAAATCTCCATACCCATACAAAACAGGTAAGCATATTGATGATAGGGGATCATTGATCAATTTTAGTATCGTAGGCAGAGGATTGGATAAATATAGGAAGGACTACTTTGAATGGGATCTACAAAGTTCTGAACGTAAAAGAATTGTTGGAGATATAGAAAGTAAATTTGATGTTTCAGCTTCAATCGGTGGGCAAATTTCAATTGATATAGTACCACCAGAATGGGGAAAGCATAAGATTTTAGATCATTTATCTGATGATGAATATATATTTTTTGGTGATAGGACAGAAGTTGGCGAAAATGATTATAGTATTTATCAAGAAATGATTAATAGGAATCAAAGAGTTTATAGAACTATAGGATGGGATAATACCAGAGAATTTTTAAAAAGGTTATAAATAAAAGAAACCAGTAAGGACACACTATGGCAGACATAACAGCACTAAAAAATTCAAATACTTTTGATGAACAGATGACAACAATCAATAGTATTATTACTAAACTCAATACTATTGAGGCCAATGCTACAACATTGACTCTTGATCTTTTGTCCACTGTTCCTGTAGACGCAGCAGTGGCTAATAATACAGCAGTTTTATTTGTTGATACTAGTGGTATTTTTAAAATGAAAAGGAATGATGGTGGAACAATTACTACTCATGTAGTCAATATAGGCGCTGACACAGGAGAGTAATTCCATATGGCCGCAAAAACTCCTTTAAAAGCTTTATTTGATGGTGATGGGAATCCTACTTCATTAGCAGAATATACTGCTGATGATTGGCTTAGATCTGATGATGGTGGTACAGGATATATTACCTATTCTAATGGTGAAATATTAATAGGTAATAGTGGTGGTTCTTTAACTAGAACTTCTCTTACTGGCACATCCAATCAAATTAATATTATTAATGGTAGTGGTTCAATACAATTAGCTCTCCCTCAAAATATACATACTGGTGCTACTCCTACCTTTGCTGGATTGACAATAAATGGCGCTGGTACATTTACTGGTAATTTATGCGTAGAAAGTAATCTAGTAATAGACGGCTCAACAACTTCAAAATCTTTTCTTTGTGTAGAATCAAATCTTGATGTCAAGACTACATCTCGTTTTAGGCAATCTGTTGATATAGATGCTAATTTGAATGTTGATGGCAGTGCTGTAATAGATAGCACTTTAGATGTAGGTGGTACATTTGATGTAACTGGAGTATCAACATTATCAGATAAAGTCAGATTGGGTTCTGCTGTTGCTCCATTGAGATCTTTGCATATTACTGCACAAGATGGTTTAGTGTTGCCGGTTGGTACAACTGGTCAAAGAGAGTCCACTGCAATAACAGGCGAAATTCGTTTCAATTCTACATCTATTCAATTTGAAGGTTATGATGGTACAGCCTGGGGATCTCTCGGTGGCGTTATAGATGTAGACCAAGATACATATATTTC
>Ga0310342_100000023_pt1 | contig 75153 bp, 93 predicted proteins | sample S15DNA20500_MG_FD_206155 | JGI IMG/M metagenome (GOLD analysis project Ga0310342, IMG submission 206155) | Marine microbial communities from station ALOHA, North Pacific Subtropical Gyre - S1503-DNA-20-500_MG | ecosystem: Environmental > Aquatic > Marine > Oceanic | place: Pacific Ocean: North... | reverse complement strand
TTGAAGGACTACCAGGGCGTTGTGCTGTAGTACCTGTTGGCAATTGAAACGCACCAGTTGAAGCAGTATATAAAGCACTGTTAAGTTTAGCAGCTGTAACAGAATCATCAGCAGGTGTATTAATTGTAATACCTGTTCCAACATCGATAATCCAAATTGGAGCACTATTAGCAGGAGCACCTGTAAATGTTATTGTACTGCCACTTACTGTAAATGCTTTGCCACTGCCGGGTTCTTGTATAACACCGCTAACACTTACTATTAATGAATTTGCACTACCTGGTGTATATGTAGAACCACCGTTCAATAGACCAAATGCAGTTGTCGAACCATCTCCTGTTAATGCATCTAACTTTGCCGCATTGGTTGCTGTACTTGCTAACAAGTCCCATGCTTTAATAATAGCACCATTAGCAGGTGCTTCACTAAATGTTAAAGTTGTACCACTTCGAGACCATGCACCTGCATCTTGTAAAACACTATCTACAAATACTAATAAATTATCATCACTTGCTGGATTAGATTCTAATGTTAATGTTGTATCAGAACCATCGCCGGTCATTTCTGACAGTGTAACTGTTGTAGTTGCACCTTCGGTATCATTAATCCATGCACTACCATTATATTTTAATACTTGTCCACTTGACTCAGCTGAAATGGTTGTATCTGTTAAACCTTCTAAAGTTGAATAAAGAGTAACTTCTTCGTTAATCCATGCACTACCATTATGTCGTAAAAATTCATTATTTGCTGGGCTTGAAATTGTTGTGTCTGTTAATGCGACTAGTGTTGTCGTCATAGATGTGGTACCAGTTAAATTACTACCATCACCATGAAATTCGTTTGCTCTTATATTTCCATATGTTGTAAATGTTACATTACCAGCAGTGGAACCAGTTTCATTAGTATTTGCAACAGCCCATTCGTCAGCACTCTCATCCCATATAATACCAGTATTAACACTGTCACCACGTTCTACAACAATACCAGCATCGCTTGTAGGACTGCCTGTTGTTCCTTCAGATAAAATTACTAACGGATCTTTAACTGTTAAATTAGTTGTATCAACGACTGTTGTTGTGCCGGTTACTGTTAAATTACCAGTGATAGTTGCATTACCGGTAATGTCAATACTACCAGTTCCGGACAAGTTTGATTCCCATCCATTATTTGAACTGTTTCTTGATTTTAATACAAGATTTGTTGTGTCTATCCATATGTCACCAGCAGAAGTAGTATAACTACCAGATGGGTCGCTGGTTCCTTGATAAACAGTAGTTCCTTGCTTTCCTATCCTAAAATGCGGACTCGAGGTTCCTTTTGCATTAATAGTAACAGCCATTCAAATCTCCGTCAGAATTATCTGTCTGCGCTTGCAGTTCGGTTTTACAGGCTTAAAATATAAATCTGTAATACAAAGATAAAATACAATAAAGCAAAAACTAATGTACCTATATTATATATATTTACCTTAGAAATTAGAATTAAGATGTCTTAAAAAGACTACATGTAAGAAACTGCAATTTTAACAGAGCCAGAAGAGGCTCCACCGGAGGAATAATATGCTACAATATCCGTTTCTGCGGCATATTCATACGAAGAAGTAACAGTATATACAGCAGCTGACGATAAATCAATGTCACTATTTGCAACCAACCTAGCTGCATCACTTGCATCACCAACTGTTAACGAAGGACTGCCATTAAATCCCGTTATAACATCAATAGTAATTAAAGTTACACGTGAAGTTGCACTAACAGTTCCAATTGTTGTATTACCACTACTAAACGGCAATATTTGTGTACTCATTGTATTAGCATCAGTTGCGGCACTATCTTGATCTGATTGCCTTATCCATCCACTGCTTACATAGATATATTGTGCCCATTCACCGTTACCATCATTTTGCACAAACGCAGTGCTACCATCAGTTAATCCCACCAAAGCATTACGAGCAGGTATATCTGCAACAACAAATGTTGATACTGAAGCAGTACCACCTTGCTCTACAACAAGTCCTGTAGATAACTCACCATTGTCAACTGAATGAATACCAATATCTGCTAATGGAGTTCCACTAACATCAGCAATAATAATCTCACCACCGTCCGCTCTTTCTAATTTAATACGATCTGATGTGCCTGTAGCTGTTGTAACAATACCAGTAGCATCAGTAAATGTTCTGTATGTTCCTGCTGTTACTGCTGGCGCTACATTAGCAACTGTAATTGCACCTGCGGCAATATTTGTTAACTTAAGAGCACCAGTTGACTCTTCAGCATGTACATTAGTATCACTAGTTCGTTCATTTATATCTCTAATTAAATCCCAGATACCTGGATACGTTGTTCCTACATATGATATTGAATCAGCATTCTGTGCAATACTAAATGTTACTCCATTAATAGAATATGAAAAAGGTCCAGTTGCTACATCACTATATACTGGAGATGCTGAGCCAGTGACTACTGTCTCCGGTGGTGACATTGAAGCAACAATTCCATGATCTGCTGTAGCTGCATTAATGTCTATAAGTATGCCAGATGTTGCTCCAGCATTAGTAGTAAAAGTTATTTCAATTTTATTAATATTCATTTTATTACCAGATGACGTCGATGGAGCTGACTGACTTCCAATAACCCTACAAATCTTTGCATTAGTAACTTTAAGAAACACTACTTTAGTTGAACTACCAGCAGTTGTTGTTAAATGTCCATCTACGCTGTCATCTTGATAAATTAAATCGCCCTGCGAACCAGGCAATCCCTCAAGGTTTGTAATAAGTTTAGTTGTTGGTGTTATATAAAATGTGTGTGGACCTGGTCCTATATCTACTACTACACCAACTGGATATAAATCAACAGACGTTGCTTTAGCAAATCCTGAAGCAGTAACTTTAAGCATTTCTCCTTCAACAAAATCATGGTCCAATTTCTCAAACTTCATTCTCTTATTTGGATTAAAAACTCTAAACCGACTTGCAATCTGATCAAATATTTTCATATCTGTCATTGATGCTAAAATAGGATCTAATATTGGCAACCCGTCGTCACCTAATTCAAATACAATACCAGAACTTGGCACACTAAACATAGCATTACCATTACCACCTGGGTCTCTAAATGTATTATATCTATCAACATCTTCAACAATACAAGTTACGGATGTTGTTGTTTTTTCTTCAACTTTAATAATTTTTAATGCTTTTGGAGCAGCTAGACTAGCAATCCACATGCCCACATTAATATCTAATCCATTATACACATACGATACTCTAGTTAAATGTGACGAATGGGCACTGGCAGTAATACTCATCACAACTCTAAATTTTGTAGGACGCCCTGCATTAGTACCTACGCCTGAAGCACCTCTCCACCATGGATCGTTAAATCCATCATCATACCACCACGATTCAAGTTCTGCTGAAGTATTAACAGTAATCGCCATAACTTTTGATGGACGATATCTACTAATTGAACTATATTCGAGATAATGTGCCATTAGAATATTACCTTTACATGTGCTAACGAAGTAGAAAATGGTGTTCCAGTATTTGCTCCGGTTGCTGTTGTTCCTATATTAAGTGTAAACTCTGTTGTACTAATAACTTCACCTGCACCAGTATCTGGAAATGTTACAGGATATGTACTAGTTGGATAACCATATTTCCAAACATCAGGACTAGCACTCTTATCTAATCCATAAAAAGATACACCCATTGGCTGTCCATTTGCTGTATGTGTAATTGTTACATTAGGACTGGAAATACTTGCACTCCATCCTGAGGGTAAATTACTAATTGAAGCAATTGATGTTCCTCCTGCAGAATAATTAACGGTAAATGTAAATGATGAACTACCACCACCGCCACCACCCGATGAAGCAAATGTAATAGTATCAGGAAACGAAGTAGTAATTGTCATATTACTACCAGCAACTAATGTTAATGTATCAGTTGTTGTATCTGCTACAACATCTGTTTGTCCAGTAACAGAAATTGTTTCAAATACGTTTTGTGAACCTGCACCACCCGATGCATTAATTGTAATACTATCTGTACCTGCATCTGTTGCAAGTGTTATACCTGTACCAGCAACAAATGTTAATGTATCTGTTGCTGTATCTGCTACTACATTACCTTGCCCGCTAACTGCAATTGTTTCAAACGAATTACCACCACCGCCTGAGGACGCAATAGTTACACTATCAGTACCCGGAGTAGTTGTTAATGTTACGTTTGATCCAGCAACTAATGTTAATGTATCAGTTGTTGTATCTGCTACAACATTTGATTGCCCTGAGACAGCAACTGTTGTAAATGCATTTTGGTTGACCTCTGCACCTGATGGAGCATGTGCCGCTTGTGAATGTACATATGCTGTATTCCAGTTAGGCATTGTCGCTACTGCTGTATCATAATTTCCAACCTTTGCGTCAGTAATAACATAGGTGCCCATATCAATTGTGTTACCATTTGCGTCAAGTGTACCACCAAGTTGTGGTGTAGTATCTTGAACTAAACTTGTAAATGTTTCTGAGGTTAAGTAGCCACCACTTGCGTGGTTGCCCCAACCGTATGCTGTATCCCAATTAGAATTATTATATCCTGCCGGAACATGTGAAATGTTTGTTAATTGTGAACCGTCTACTGCTGGCAGTCTTGCACTTCCGTCTAATTGTACAATCTTGCTTGCTGTAGTACCAACGTCTACTGCTACTGTGCCTGCTGTTGTAATTGTACCACCAGTTAACCCTGTGCCTGCTGTAATACTTGTTACAGTACCTGTACCTGCAGCTGTTACCCAACTTAAATTACCGGCGCCATCTGTTTGTAGTATTTGATTTGCTGTGCCATCAGAGGATGGAAACGTTGCATAATCAAGCACTAAATCACTAGCGGCATTTAATGTAAGATTACCAGTACCGGTTGTAATTTCACCTGTACTATGTTTAATTTTTAATCCGATTGCCATCCTATTTCCTCACTTTACTATATTTATTCAACTGCTGTCCAATATATTTCATTTATTAACCTGAACTTATTTCTGTTATTTTTGCAAACGCACCCCACGAAATTGTTTTAGAATTTTCACCTGTAACTAGAACACTCAAGTATGCTGTTGAAGTATCAAGGGTAACTGACCAATTAGTCTGTGGGTTAATTTCTTCTTCAGTAATATTACCAATAAAAGATAACGTGCCAGAATTATTATAACCAAAAGCCTTAAACTTCCATGAAGCATTTTCAGATGGTGTAGATGAATTTACTGCTATTACATCAATTTCAAACATAGCAACATCATTAAAACCAATACCAAGCCTATTACTTCCAGTTGATCCAACAAAAATTTCTATTTGTGTATTATTTGTTGTTTGTCCACCCAACGCCCAAGTTGCTTGTTGACTTGAACCACCTGTTGTTGTATGAGCAGGATTAGCAATAACAAGCGAAGACTGGTTATGAGCACTATCTGCAATTTCCAATCTTTTGACATTTGTAATTGCTTTGCTATTACCATCTAAGTCACCACCAAGTGTTGGAGTTGTGTCTTCTACAACATTATTAATTGATACTGCTTCTGCTCTTGCATCTGTATAATATAAGTTTGAGCCTTCTGATAATTGATCTGTTGATATTACTGATATTGCTGTGTTAAATCTTCCTTGTGTCCAATATAAGTTTGCATTTTCTGGAATGTCTTGTGTACTTATTTGTTGATAACCAACACCCCAATCAATATGTGTATCGTTAATTGAGTTTGCCGCAACGGTTAGATCTGGCATCGTAATATTAAACACGCCAGTACCATTGTTATATGTCAAATTGCCGGCGCCTAATGGGGCCGACGTTGTAACACTTAAATCTGTTAATGCTATACCACCTGCGTCTGCCGCTGGTGCCCAACGACTATTGCCAGCATCCCATTTAAGTACTTGGCCATCTGCTGGTGCCGCAGTATGTACATCGGTGTGTGAACTTATTACACCAGTGCTTGTTAAGTAACCACCACTTGCGTGGTTCCCCCAACCATATGCTGTATTCCAATTAGCAGAAGCATCTGCTAATATGCTATAAGAGCCTGCACTACCACCTCGTAACATAATACCCTGTGACGCAAAGTCACCATCTTGTACTACGTCTGCGTGTGAAGTCTCTGATGTTAAGTAACTTGACAAGTTTGGTGGAGTATATGTAAACACTCCAGTACCGTTATTATATGCTAATGCCGCAGTACCTACTGCCGCTGTTGTTACACTTAAAGCAGTTAATGCTATACCACCTGCATCTGTTGCAGGTGCCCAACGACTATTTCCATTATCCCATTTTAATACTTGCCCATCTGTTGCGGCCGCTGTATGTACATCTGTATGAGAACTTAATACACCAGTGCCTGTTAAGTAACCTCCACTTGCGTGGTTGCCCCAACCATGTGCTGTATTCCAATTAGCACTACCTGCATTTACTATTCTTGCATCTGCTCTTACATCTGTGTAATATAAATTCGTTTGTTCTGGTACATCTGCTGTACTTACTTGATTTGCACCTGTACCCCAATCAATATGTGTATCATTAATACTGTTTGCCGCAATACTAACACTTGTTAAAAAGCCAGATGTACTATTATCATAGTTGGCTAAATCATTATCAACAACCAAGTCTAATGTTCCGTCTGAATCTTTGTATGTTGCTGTAATTAATGTTTCTGTGTTACCACTAAACATTGCACCAACTTTATCTTGCACTTGCTCGTCTGTTAATGTTGCTGTAATATATCCTGCCGCACCATGATCGCCCCATCCATATGCGGTATCCCAGTTAGTATTATTATAACCTGCTGGTGTTCCGCCTACTTTCCATTTAAACGAGGTACTTGCATGATTATAATAAAGCACTTTGTCATCATCAGCTGCTGTAACTGCATCAACATCTGACAATGATGTAAATTCTTCGTTAGTGATATCAGCAATTGCATTAGTTGGAGCATGAGCTGCTTGTGAATGTGTATATGCTGTATTCCAATTGGTAGTACTCTGCCAAGTCTTATCACCTCTCCAATATTGCGTTGTGTTACCTGAGCCAATTGTTGGTTCTTTGTTACCCAATGCATTTGTCATAGTAGTTGAGAAATTAGCATCATCTCCTAACGCGGCCGCTAACTCATTAAGTGTATCTAATGCGCCTGGCGCACTGTCTACTAAACCTGCGACAGCAGTAGTAACATATGCTGTGGATGCGTAACCACCACTTGAGTGATCGCCCCATCCATATGCTGTATCCCAATTGGTATTATTATATCCAGCTGGAGTGTCATCATCTACTTTCCATTTAAACGAAGTAGTAGAATGATTATAATAAAGTATCTTTGCATCATCAGCTGCTACTACAGCATCTACATCACTTAATGCAGGTAAAGTACTTGCACCACTCGAAAGACCTGTTAATTGCGAGCCATCTAATGCTGGTAATCTTGCACTACCATCTAACTGTACAATTTTGTCTGCTGTTGTTCCGACATCGACATTTAATGTTGCACTGCCCGATGATGCACCGCCTGTTAATCCAGTACCAGCAACAACCGCAGTAATGTCTCCACTACTACCGGATGATACTGTAGTCCAACTTAAAGCTCCAGCACCATCAGTTGTTAATACCTGGCCAACTGTGCCGTCTGCTGTTGGATATACTAATCCACTTATTCCAACACTTATTGATGAACTACCAATTAATACTCTATTAGTAGATATGCTTCCTTGTAGATATGTTGTTGAACTACCAACATTACCGCCTGTATCATCAATAGTACGATATGCAAGTGAAAAATCACCATCTTGTTCAGTGGCCAATGACCACTTGTGTCCAGTACCTGCTGTTGGCGGAACACTTTTAAATACAAGCCCACAAAATGTTGGTGCTGTAGCACCATTTGGTGTTGCTTCAATTGTAATTATTCCAGTTGATTGCCCACCGAATTTTGGACTATCTGTTGTTCCAAGACCAATATTAGTTCTTGCATCATATTGGTCTACTAAATCATTTAAATTGTTAGATGCTATCAACGCACCAGTAACAGTTTGATCTGCTGGTTTCCATTGCGCTCCTGCGTTATCCCAAATAAGTGCTTGACCATCAGTTGGTGTTGCTGTAGTAGTATCAACATCACTTAATAAATCAATACTTGAAGCTGCTATACGAACATCTGCTCTTGCATCAGCTCTAGCATTAGTATAATATAAATTAACACTACCTTCTGACAATGCATCTGTATTTGTGGATAAATCAAAAGTGCCAGCAAACGAACCAATAACTTGCCTTGCATAAATTGCACTAAATCGTCTAGTTGAGTCACCTAATACTAATATATTATCAATATCTGGCACCCAATTTACATCATCATTGACCCATCTTGCATCACCTTCTGTATATCCAATTGCACCTAAATTAATTCTTGATGTTTGTGCATTAGCTAAATTGCTTAATGTATCATCAGCAAAATCTCCTGCATCTGAAACTGCCGCAGTACCTAAACCTAAATTAGTTCTTGCTACAGCAGCGTCTGCAATATCTGCTAAATTAGCACCAGTTCCTAATACATTAGCAAACCTAGTATCAGTCTCTGATCTATTGTAATAAGATGACGCACTTTCTTGAGACATTGTATCCAAGCCCAATGAAGTCCGGGCTGCTGATCCTGATTCTGTAACCCAAGTTGTTCCATTGCCAACAATAAACTTGCTATCTAGTGCTGTTAATCCACCAATTGCAGTTAAACCAGTATCATGTGCTTGAACTGTAGAGCCTATTGCCGCACTAACGCGAGCATCTGCTCTAGCATTAGTGTAATATAAATTTGTACCTTCACTTAAATCAGTTGTTGATTTAGAACTTAAATCTAAATTAGCACCTGTTGCGGCAAGTACTTGAGTAACTGCTCTCGAATCTGCCCTTGTATTTGTAAAATAAAGATTTGTGTTCTCTGGAACATTACTTGTGTCAAGTGTTTGGAAAGTTTTATCGCCTCTCCAATACTGTGCTGTTGTTCCTGCTGTAATTGCTGATTCTTTACCAGCAATTGAATTAGTTATTGTAGTTACAAAATTTGGATCATCTGCTAACGCAGCTGCTAATTCATTCAATGTGTTTAATAATGCTGGCGCACTATCAACTAAACTTGCTATTGAACTATCAACATATGATGTTAATGCATAACCAGCACTTGCATGATTTCCATAACCAAACGAAAGATCCCAATTACCAATTTTAGCAGTTGTTACACCAGCCGCGGCGTGTGCCGCACCTAAATAACCACCACTTGAGTGATCGCCCCATCCATATGCTGTATCCCAGTTAGTATGTCCTGCATTTGTCCAAGTATGTGCCTGGTCCCAATTAGCATTATTATAACCTGCTGGTATATCGTCATCTGTTTTCCATTTAAACGAAGTAGTTGCATGATTATAATATAAAACTTTACCATCATCAGCTGCTACTACAGCATCTACATCTGATAATGTTGTAAATGTTTGCCCACTAATATTAATAATTGCATTAGTTGGAGCATGAGCTGCTTGTGAATGTGTATATGCTGTATTCCAATTAGTATCATTGTATCCTGCTAGTGAATAACTAATAACACCTGTTGATGCATTATATGCTAAATCACCACTTACCCCAATAGCACTTCGTGCTCGAGTATCTGTATAATAAAGGTTAGTTCCTTCACTTAAATCAGTTGTTGATTTAGCAGTAAATCCTGCATTAACTCTTGCATCTGCTCTAGCATTAGTATAATATAAATTAGCACCTTCACTTAAATCAGTTGTTGATTTAGTTGCTATTCTTGTATCAAATGCTGAATTTGTTCTTGCATCTGTATAATAAAGATTTGTGGTTTCTGGAACTACACTTGTATTTAATGTTTGAAATGACTTGTCACCTCTCCAATATTTTAACGTTGTTCCAGCAGTAATTGTTGGCTCTTTACCTGCCAATGAATTTGTCATAGTAGTTGCAAAATTAGCATCATCACCTAGTGCAGCTGCTAACTCATTTAACGTGTCTAACGCACCTGGCGCCGAAGCAATTGTATTGGCTATTGCAGTATCTACATATGAAGTTAATGCATAACCAGCACTTGAATGATTTCCATAACCAAATGCTGTATCCCAATTGCTAATTTTAGCAGTTGTTACACCAGCTGCATCATGTGTTCCAGCAAGGTAACCACCACTTGCGTGGTTGCCCCAACCAAATGCTGTATTCCAATTAGCAGAGCTATTAGTTAATATACTGTAACTCCCTGCTGTTGCACCACGCATCATAATACCCTGTGACGCAAAGTCACCATCAACAACAACATCTGCATGAGATGTTTCTGAAGTTAAATAGCCGCCTGTGCTATGATCGCCCCAACCAAATGCTGTATCCCAATTAGCATTATTATAACCAGCTGGTGTACTTGCATCTGTTTTCCATTTAAATGAGGTAGTTGCATGATTATAATAAAGCACCTTAGCATCATCAGCTGCTACTACAGCATCTACATCTGATAATGTTGTAAATGACTGAGTAGTAATAGCTGTTAAATAACCTGCACCCGAATGGTCTCCCCAACCAAATGCTGTATCCCAATTAGTAGTACTCTGCCAGGTCTTATCACCTCTCCAATACTGTGCTGTTGTTCCGGCAGTAATTAATGCTTCTTTACCAGCTAATGCATTTGTCATAGTAGTTGAGAAATTAGCATCATCACCTAGTGCAGCTGCTAACTCATTTAACGTATCTAACGCACCTGGCGCTGCATCAATTGTATTGGCTATTGCAGTATCTACATATGTAGTTAATGCATATCCAGCACTTGCATGGTTGCCCCATCCATGTGCTGTATCCCAATTAGTATTATTGTAACCACTCTGTTCTGTAAAATCTGCATCAATTGTTATAGTACCAGCAGTATCATTATATGTTAAATCAACTGCGTTACCTGCTACAAGCAATGCCGCAACTCGATCATCTACTCTTTCGCTTGTATGATAAAGGTTAGTTCCTTCAGTTAAGTTAGTTGTAGATTTAGTTGCAAAATCTGTATTAAAATTCGATGTTGCATATAATGTTGGCGTTGTATAACTCATAACACCAGTTGTTGAATTATATGTTAAATCACCTGTTACACTGACAGAGGCTCTTGCTCTTGCATCAGTGTAATATAAATTTGTTCCTTCTGTAACATCTGCTGTGTCTTTACTAGCAAGATCTGTATTAAAATTACTTGTAGCATAATGCGCTGCCTGTGAATGCGTATATGCTGTATCCCAGTTAGTACGTCCTGCATTTGCCCAAGTATATGCTAGATTCCAATTGGGCATTGTTGCTACTGCTGTATCATAGTTTCCAACTTTTGCGTCAGTAATAATATTAACACCCATATCAATTGTGTTACCGTTTGCGTCAAGGGTTCCACCTAACTGCGGTGTTGTATCATCAACAACGTTGGCTATTGCACCTGCTGGAGCATGTGCCGCTTGTGAATGCGTATATGCAGTATCCCAATTAGCATTATTGTATCCTGCTAATGAATAATTTAATACACCAGATGTTGAATTATATGTTAAATCACCTGTTACACTAATAGCACTTCGTGCCCTTGCATTTGTGTAATATAAATTAGTACTACCCTCAGATAAATCATCTGTGTCATTATCTGATAAATTTTCTTCTGTAAAACTTGCAACAATAAATTTAGTATTACCGGCGTCCCACGTAAGGTGGTAGCCGTCTGCAATACCAGTTACATCGACATTACCTAAATCACCTAAGTTAGCTGCGCCAATGCGAGCATCTGCTCTAGCATTAGTGTAGTATAAATTCGTTCCTTCACTTAGGTTAGTTGTTGACTTTGCAGTAAATCCTGCGTCAACCCTTACATCTACCCGTGTATCTGTATAATAAAGATTTGCGCCTTCTGCTAAATTAGCAGTTGTCTTTGCCGCTAATCTTGTATCCCATCGTGCATCTGTATAGTAAAGGTTTGTACCTTCACTTAAATCACTTGTAGACCTTGCGGCAAAACCTGCATTAACTCTTGCATCCGATCTTGCATCAGTGTAATATAAATTTGCTCCTTCGAGAATGCCACTAGTTGTTGTACCAGCTGCAATATAATCCGTGCTTGCTGTTGTAGCTGCTGTTCCTAATCCAAGATTTGTTCTTGCTGTTGCACCATTTGCTACATCACTTAAATTACTTGCCGCTGTTAGTTGTAAAGCATCACCTGCATCTACATATGCTTTTGTTGCAGAATGTAATGCAATTGTTGGAGCACCTGACAATACTAATGCGCCAGTCAATGTGCCGCCTGCTAATGGTAATTTAGCTGCAATTGAATTTGACATTGTAGTTGCAAAATTAGCATCGTCACCTATCGCCGCGGCCAACTCATTTAATGTATTCAATACACCTGGTGAACTATCTATTGTATCTGCTATTGCGGTATCTACATATAACTTTGTTGCGGCATGTAAATCTGCTGTTGGTGCACCTGACAATGTCAAAGCACCAGTCATTATACCGCCTATTAATGTTAAATAATCACTTGGGGAAAAACCTGGGATTGTTAATGCAGTAAGTGCAGTGTCTGCTTGCCCTCTAAATCTAACTGCATGAATCTCATTCCATCGATGGGTTGTGTCACCCATATTATATGTCGCATCTACATCAACAGTTTCTGATTCATTCATAGTGTGATATTTTGCATCACTTTCTGTTTTTGAATAAACTGCTAAATTTGTTCTTGCTGTTGCGGCTGTTACATCACTAAGGTTGTTTGCTACCTTAACAAAATCTGTATCACTTAATCCATTAAGTGTTGAAGCAGCTGTTCCAGCACTAAGAACTATATCATCAGCATTCTCAGTAATTGTAACTCCTGTTCCAGCAGTAAGTGTTCGAAACCTTAAATTGCCTGTATTTTTATCTCTAAAAACATTAGCACCTGATCCTGTGTTTTCGCCATTACTGACGTCACCCGATCCAGTTGCTGATAAACTAATAGTAACTTCATCTGAATCAGAAGTAATATTAACACCCGTTCCAGCAATAATACTTTTAAACCGTAAGTCACCGAGCAGCTTATCTGCAAAAATTCCTGTGCCTACGCCTATATTTGATCCAGTATTAATTTCGCCAGTGTTTCCACCATCTGGTAATACTGAATTAACAAATGCTTGAATAGCAGTGTCAAATACTAAAACTTGATTCAATGAGTAATTGCTAGTTTGTGAAAATGGTATAGCAGTTACACCACCTGTACTAGTACCTGATTGAATTGTCATATTTGATCCCCAAAATACCTAAAGTTATAACTATAGATATTTATCTAATTAAATAGTGATCAATGATTAAGAAGGACTTGTGTGATCTGGCCATACTGCATCGTATCGTTGTTTGCAGGGCTTAAATGATCACGATTAATGCGAATTCGTGCATAAACGAAATTACCATTAAAAGTACGAGCAATAACACCAGTGTGTGCTGTAGCCAACAAAAATTCATTCGGTGGATTTATAGCAACTGCAAACCAATCATCCTCTGTTGGTTCTGTTGCTAATGTAGCTTCTAGAAAAATCTTTCCAGTAAAGTCTTCTAAATAAAAAGCAACCGTATGCATACCATCTGTATAACCATAGTAAGCATCAGCACGAACTTTACTGCCAGTTGTGTTAAAATTTGTTCCTGTAGCGGAACTTATCATTGTAGTTGATCTTGCCATAGTTATATTTATCAGGTCATTAAAAAAGCCCTCCAACTTTCGCCGAAGGGCTTTTAAACAATCAGGCCTATTGCCCGTACGCAGTCTAACAGCATAAATTACTACCTCTTCTTTATATTAGAAACGCGAAGTTTCGAATCACTTGAGATTATTGTTATAGTGTATTCAAAACTGCCTTCCTGCATAATTATTTAAGGCGTTTACAAAAAAATTAAATGATTTGTAAACTTTTTTAACATTTTTACACCATCCAATAAATACATACATAATGATTTACGGGAGAAATTAAATGACAACAACTGAACAAGTTGTGCTATCATCAGAAACATTTGCTGACAACGCACCAGAAGATTTTGGTACATTAGTTAGTAATCAACCAGAACCAGCATACTTTGTTGAACAACCATATTATAATTTAGATAACTCAGAATCTATTACAATTAAAATTCCAAAAAATACTAGACACACAAACAATGTAAAACGATTAGGTATCTGGTGTTCAGGTGGTTGTGACTCAACTTCATTATTATATCTCCTTGCTAAAACTATACAAGATCATAATTTAGATTTATATATTCAACCCATGTCAGTAAGAAGGCAACGACCGTGGAATCCTGTTAAGGCTTCAGCAGTTATACAAAAAGTTACTGAAATACTTAACTTTGATAGAATGCTTCCACATCAAATTTACTATCCTCCTCGAAGTGATCCGCATCAAACTGAATGGCAAGAGTTTCAAGACAGAGACAAAAAAAACAAAGACACTGAAGTTTGGCATGTACTCTTCGATGGGCTTACATCTAATCCTCCAGCAGATGTACAACCGTATTCAAACGGCGAAGAACATCGACGGGGCGACGATGTAAAAAAAGAAATTGAAAGTGAATGCAGAGCACATATGAGGCCACTATACTTAATAGATAAAAGATTTGTTGCTGATATTTTCCGACAATTTAATTTAATAAATTCTCTACTTCCAGTAACATGGTCATGCGAAGGAACAATCGAAGCTTCATGTAATTTTACTGTTCACTGCGAAGAATGTTGGTGGTGTTGGGAACGGCAATGGGCATTTGGTAGATTATAACCCATAGTACTCAGGCATTGGTGGATCTGATTTCTTTTTTCCATCAATACCAATCTCTTTTTCAATTCTTTCAAGCCTTTTATGTATTGTAGCAAGGCGCTGACTAATATGTGTTATGTTTGTGCGAAGACTATCTTGTTTTACATCAAGGGACTTTAAACGATCCAACACATTTTGATAGTCCGTATCCCATTGATCACCATTTGCTTTTACAGTGTCTTCAAGTTCTTTAAATTTTTTAAATAGGTCACTAACTGCTTGAGTCATCGTTGAATAAATCCGCTTCGGCTTCCCTGCGGCGAACTAATCCTCGTAAGACTTTGCCACCTGCTTTATTCCATCTTTTCATTTGGGAGGGAACTTCACTATATTTACCTTCATTTAGCACTCGTAACATAGTGCTTGATTGTAAATTACCAGCACCCAAATTATAAACCCAACTTACTAAAGCATCAAATTGATTTTGTGTAAGTGATACTTGAACATATTTGTTTATATAATCTTCATACTCATATAAATCAACTTGAAGTATTACATCTGCTTGATGTTGTGATATTTCTATACCTTCTTTAACATCAACAGTATGCCCATACCCAATTGTCCAAACACCTACTGCATCTTTATATGCTTTTAACCTACATCCTTCGAACTGCTTGATTAGTTCGATGCCCACCTGACTGATTTCCATCTGCTATCTCTGTTACAATATCGCCCAATTCTTCGTATCTGAATATGCGTTCTACTTTAAAAACATCTTCATTCATACGAAGCTTGATCATTACAATATCCTCTTTATTATTTACAAAAATATTGTGTCCATAGTAATAATATCGTTTCTTACGCCTAAAATTTCCAAATGGTGTGTACTTTGTACCAATAGCATGAAAATGCTTATGAGTCGTTTGATCAGTAATAGCTCTTTGTAAATTGGCATTAAATTTATAATCATTCCGGGATCTATCTTCGAAAAATTCCATTAACCAGGGCACGCTACTATCATAAAATGTCGGTGAAGAACGAAACCCTACACGGTATCTATACTTCCTCCAAAACAAGTTCTCTCTAAAAACAACATGATCACCATCTAACAGCATATTATAATGTGTTTGGTTAATTGGACGTTCTGCTGAAATAACAAGATGACCAAACTTATCTAATAGTTCATCAAATCTGTCTGGATGTTTTAAAAACAATGTTCGTGTTTGAAAACTTTGTCTCTCTTTAAGGTCACCTGGGAATGGAATTTGGTCTGTTCTATACGTGTTACGGATCCATTTTGAAATATCATGATATCCTTTATCTAATTTTTTTGCTTCAGCATCATCACATGCAGAGGCGCCATACATTGTATCATACATTGATCGTACTTGAAAATTAACTTTAAATACAAAACCACCCGTAGGGAAATTTTGAAAATATAATTTATGTACCGGAACTACCGCGCCGGCCACATTAGGATACAATCCTTTTAAGTTTAATGTTACAAGCATTATTCGCCGTTATATGTAAATTTTAATTCGTCGCCTTCTAATGAAACACGAACTTTGCCACCGTCTTTCAGGCGGCCAAACAATATCTCCCTACTTAATGGCTTCTTAATTTTCTCTTCGAACAATCTCTTTAAGGGCCTTGCACCCATTGTTTCATTATAGCCATTATCTCGAAGCCACATTTTAGCACTCTTTAATATAGTAATTTTTACACCACGTTTCTCGAGAAGTTTATTTGTTTCATTGAGAACTTTATCAACGATCATTAAAATAATTTCTTCATTTAACTTACCAAACTTAACTGTTGCGTCAAGCCTGTTTCTAAACTCAGGTGCAAAAAATGATTCAACTGCGTCATCATCGACTCCAGTTTTTTCCAAAGATCCAAAGCCAATAGCATTTTTCTCCATATCAGACGCACCAAGATTGGATGTCATAATCAAAACAGTATTATAAAAGTTAACAGTCTTACCATCACTACTTGTTAACCTACCATCATCCATAATTTGTAACAAAATTTGTAACACTTCAGGAGCAGCTTTCTCTACCTCGTCAAGTAGCAACACAGAATTAGGATCCTTCTCAACATCATTAATAAGTTGTCCTGATCCTACACTACCTTCTGCATAACCAACATACCCAGGAGGTGCACCAATAAGTTTACTTACTGAATGCTTTTCTATATACTCTGACATATCATACTTTAATAACTTAACACCAAGAGCCTCTGCAAGTTGTTTAGCAGTTTCTGTTTTACCACAACCAGTTGGACCTACGAATAGAAAACTACCAATTGGTTTATCCGGTTCACGCAATCCTGCTTTATTAACAAGGATAGCATCTGTTAAAGTAGTAAGTGCTTTATCTTGCCCATATACAAACTTCCCTAATGTATCCTCGAGGTCTTCGTAAATATCTGTCTCATCTTTATCAATAACTTCTATAGGCAAGTTTGCCATTTTACTAATAACTTTCTCTACATCTTTGAGAGTAATAATTGTTTTCTCTTTTTTATCATGATTAAACAATCTAACTTTAGCACCAGCCATGTCAACTACATCAATAGCCTTATCAGGTAAAAATCGTGCCTGTATATATCTATCACTTGTCTCAACAATATAATCTAACACACCATCCTCAAACTCAATGTTATGAAATGCTTCATAATATGGTTTAAGTCCTTCGAGTATTTGTTTTGCATCCTCAACAGTAGGCTCAGGCAAATCTAACTTATGAAAGCGTCTCATAAGTGCTCTATCCTTTTCAATATGCTTACGATATTCTTCGTAAGTTGTTGCACCTATAACTTGTATGTCGCCTTTACTTAAAATGGGTTTTAATAATTGTGCGGCATCAATGTTACTTTGTCCTGCTGAGCCTGCACCAAGTATTTGATGTATCTCATCAATAAACATAATTGCATTACCTTTATTAATAAGTTCATCGAGAACAAACTTAATGCGTTCTTCAAAATCGCCTCTATACTTCGAGCCAGCAACCATTGCACCAATGTCAATGTTCCACACTTCTTTATCTGCAAGCAACGCAGGAACTTCCTTATCAACAATCTTTTTAGCAAGTCCTTCTGCTATTGCAGTTTTACCAACACCAGCGTCACCAACAATAATAACATTGTTCTTACGGCGCCGTGCTAATGTTTCCTGTAATGCAAGAACTTCTTCTTCTCTACCAATTAAAGGATCAATTTTATTTTGTTCTGCTTCTTCATTAAGATTAATACACCATTGCTCTATTGCATTTGCTTCCCCGTCTGAATGTGCCTTTGTAAGAACTTGTATAAGTTTTTCTTTATCAACTCCATTCGATAACAAGAAATAATGAGCATAACTCTCAGTTTCGCTCATTATACTAACAAGCAAATCTTTCGGTTCTAATGCTTTACGCCCACTAAAAATTACTTGTGTAAATGCCCTATGAAAAACACGTTCAAGACTTTGTGTTTTTTGTGGCTTAACCATTGGATCATCTAACACAATATCTTTTTTATCTTGTGTAATGTGTAACCCAACTTTTTCTTTTAAAATTGGAATATCAGCATTACACTTTTTAATAACTTCAGCGACATCGTCATCCTCTAACAAACTATACAACAAATGTTCAAGAGTAACATACTCGTGGCTGTTTTCAGCGGCCATATCTACTGCTCGTTCAACTAATCCTTCAATTCTGTCTGCCACGTTCCTTTTTCCTCTTTTTCTTTGCTATCTCAAATACCATTCTCGATACTCTCTGGTTAAAACAAACACCATCTAAATGATCAAACTCATGTTGGAAACATCTCGAATATATATCTGAAAACTCCTCTGTTTTCTCTACACCATTCTCATCAAAGAAATTGGCTACAATAGTTTTTGCTCTTTCAACATTCATCCATAATTGTGGAAAACTTAAACACCCTTCTACCTCTTTAATAACTTCTTTACTTGTTTCTTTAATAGTAGGATTAACAATAACTAAATCTTCCATAATAAACATTCTATAATTAAGTCCTGCCTGTGGAGCCGCTAATCCTATACCACTGTTATCCTTCATTATCCGAAACATCTGATATGCATCTTTTGCAATATCTATGCTTTCAAAATCAGCTTCTACACAAATGTTTGCTAGTACTTCATTTGGATAATAAACAAGTTCCATTAACAATATTTACCGCATGTCTTTAATTGCTTTTAACATCTCTGTCTGTTTTTGGGTTAAATTTTTTGGAATCTCTACATTAACTATTAAAACTAAACTGCCGAACCCTTTTGTTCGAATACTTGCCATGCCTTTTCCTTTAAGACGAATTTTTGCACCAGGCTGTGTTCCAGCTGGAATTTTTACACTTAAAACTTTACCATCAAGATGTCTTACTTTTGCCTCACATCCTGTTGCCGCATCAAACATATCAAGTTTAATTGTAGTTATTAAATCGTCCTTTTCTCGACTCCATGCATCAGTCTCTTTAACATTAACAACAATAATTAAATCACCTGCAGGTGCTGATGAAAATGAATTATCTCCTAACCCAGCAAACTTTATCTTACTTCCACTTTTTATTCCTGCTGGAATTGTAACATTAACACTCCTTACTACACCACTTGGCAAATTAATATCTAATTGTTGTTGCAATCCTTTATAAGCATCTTCAACAGTAATCTCATAATTTAAAGTTATATTACGATTAACTACCTGACGAGCAAACCCTTGACCGAACACTGCTGAAAACATTTCTTCAACTCCACCGGGACCACCTTCGAATGGAAACCCAGATGATGTTCGGTATACACGAAACCCTCCTGGGTCTGTTGCATGTTGACCTGTACGATTGTTTGATTGATAACCAAAGTTTCTCGTATTATCATAATCTGCTCGCTTTTCCTTATCTTTTAATGTGTCATATGCCTCATTTATTTTTTTAAATTCTGTTTCATTACCACCTCGGTCAGGATGATGCTTTTGGGCTAGTTTCCGAAAAGCCTTTGTAATCTCTGGCTTGGATGCTTCTGCTTTTACACCCAATGTTTCATAGTAATCCTGCATTATACTATTATAAAATATCCTGGGTTTTTGTCAATCTTAACGAAAGATGTTTTCGATAAACTTTCCCAAATCAAACGTAGCATTATCATCAACAGGTTGAGTTAACTTTTCATTGTAATCATCCTTTTGCTTTCCAATGCGTTTCTGTGTTTCTTTATAATATTCCTTATAGGCTTCAATGATTGCTTGTTGTTGTGCTATTAATTCTCGTATCTGCCCTAAATTTAAACTGATTGCTTTGTAACCATCATCAGTTAAACCAAACAATACAACATCCTTTCTCTGGTCTTTAAGTTTAGCAAACACTTCATCGATATTCTCTGGTGTAACAATAAACCAATCTATATCCTGCAATTCTAATTTCCGAACTGTTGGAGGATTAAGAGGAACCTCGTCAACTGGTACACTTAATACCTTTATTGTTTGAGTTGTTGCACAACCCGATAATCCAAACATCGAAAAAATAGCTATTAACGCAATTATCTTCATTTAATCTTCCTCTACATAATTAGGATTTGCTAAAGCAGGGCATTCTGGATTTGTCTCTGATTTCTTTCTAGCCGCTATTTCATCATGTGTGCGTTGAGCACCAGCGGCAAGTTCAAAACATCGTAAAACATTTTTAGTTGCTTTATCAATTACTCTTTCAATTAACTTTGGTTTTGCTTCTGCTAACTTTCCGATATCACGTGTTCCAAAATTTACACTCTGCTTGTTAAACCTTTTCTCTAACGCATTATAATCATCATGAAGTGCAGAAAACTGTTCTCGCAAATCCTCTACAATAGCCTGGCTCCGTGCTACATCATCATTAAGTTTTTTAATCGCTAATTCTTGTTGCTCTCTTGTTATTGTTAGCACAGCATTTTTCTCTGCTGAGACTCTTAACTTATCTTGTGTATCATTATAATACCAATAAGCAACCCCTACGATTCCTGCTAAAAGCAAGAGCAAAATAAAGTATAGCTTTAGTTTCCCAAAAAACATTTACCTCTCCGTTACGGGCCACAATGCTAATGAGGCCTCACCTTTCCATTCTGGAAATATTAATTTAAAAAGCACAGCTTCTTCTTTTAATTCAAATCCTATATACGCCATATCATCCCAAGTGCCTTCCTCAAACCACCAACTCCATTTTCCTTCACAATTCTCCGAACACCATTCCACCCAATTATGCGGAACGCCAGGGCGATCGAGCTTAATTGCTATTGGTAATTTTATTGGTTCCCAGTCTTTGATCCACGAATAAACTTGACGGCGGCTAACCGGCTTGTGCGGTGGCGACTGGCTTGAGTGCCATTGCATTTCCATGACTATTTGTTACAACTATATATTCATCAACATTATTAACATTATACGACGGACCGAACATCTTTTGCAACCTCAAAACTCGAGCATTGTCAAATCTTATTGGTTTATTTCTAAGTTGTTTTGCTTCATATATATTAGCCTCAGTATCAACTGAATCAATCAAATAACTAACATACCTTCCTTGGCCAGTACTAATAAATAATTTTCCTTCAGAAATATAATGACTACGAGATAAGTCTTTAGTAAGGAAACTTTCTGCAGCGTTCTGACTATTATGCATCTCACGAGCAGTTTGATACTCAACTGGGTCTGTAACTACTTCCTGTAAAAGACTTTCAGGGGTTAAATCCACAAGATTTTTATTTGGATAACTCTTAAACTTCCATTCATTATTCTTAACAACATGTTTAATGTCATTAAGAAGTTTTACAAAATTTACAGGAAATGCTTTGTTTCTTTCAAATTCAGCAAAAACCATATAATGCCCATCTTCATTTGGGCCTGGACTTACATCCGAATCAATTGTATCAATTGGACCAGTCCTAATAAACTCTTCTAAGTCTTTTGCTGGATTTTCATCAACACATTCTAATGCTACAACAATAACATCTTCTTCATTTCCAGCTTTTGGATCAAATAGATCAACAGAAATTTCCTTAAGGATTGTCTCCCTAAGATCATGTTCTCGTAATCCTTCTTTAAGCTGGCGGTGGGCCGGCTGGCGGGATTGCTTCTGCTGGTTCTGGTGCATTGATATCTTGTCCTTGTTGTTTAGCTTCACTTTGATCATCAAGTCCTTCATCAGTTGCTTTATTAAGTGCTTCAATATCAAGTTTTTCACCAGCAACTTCTAAACTACGATCATCAAAATTTTCTAAGAATCTTCGAGGCATTTCGATTTTTACAAGCCAAACATCTTTTGATTCCATCTTTGGCTCTTTTGTTTTAAGGTCTTTTAAATCTTGAGGACCTGTAACTTTTACTGGAATTTCAACTTGTTCCTTTACATATTCAACTTTACACCCATACTTGTCCAAACGGCGCATTGCATCTGGATCGGGCATTTCCTTGCGAGGATACATAAGTGTTACATTAAACCAATATCTTTCTAGTAATGGTCCTTCAACTACTTCACCGAGCATCCAATTTTTATATGCGTAAACGCCAACGTCATCTAGAACTTTCTCAAATTCTAGTAACATGTCAAGCAGTGTTTCGTTACCGTTAATACGGTTAACATTCTCAACTGCGTCTCGAAGAAAAGTATTGTCTAATGCCATAGTAATATTTATCGTTTAATAATTAAATTGTAAATTTCTTTCCAGTTCTTTACAAGGGATGCTTCGCCTTCATAATGCATATTATGCCCATGTTCCATAATAATACTGCGTAACCCTACATTAAGACCTACTTCAGCATTAGCAATTTTATCCTCAATCCATAAACAATTTGTATTTTTGTACTTTTGTAATGCATCATCTTTATCAGCACCAGTATCTAAACAAGTAACTTTTTCAAATACACTACCACCAAATAACTTTGCTAAATTCTGTTCTCTTAACTTAACTGCATGAGGGTTTGTACTTAATGAAGTAATTGCATGAAATACATACCCATGTTGCTCATGTAATTTACGCACATAATACATTGAATCTCGTAAGGGAGGTAAAAACCCTATTGACGCACTTTCATTAAAAATATTTATTAAACGCCGGCCTAAATCTTTTCTAATACCAAACCGAGCACCAATATTATACTTTAATCTATACCCATCTACTGGATTATGCCCATGCTGTTCCATCCAAACATGAAAAGCATACTCCCAGTCAAGTAGTACGCCATCAACATCAGTTAATATAATCTTCTTAGATTTCATTAATTGTCGATTGCTATATGTATGTACGGCATTACGTTCTAAGGATTTCATTAATCATTATCAAAGTCTATATGTATTATTTACATCTGGACCTTTAACAATTATACGATAACCTTTCTCATCAGGACCAAATTGAACTTTGTGCCCTGAAAACAGATTAAGTTTTTTCATGATTATCGAACTTAATGCTCCATTGTTCTCACCAGTATACTCTGGCAACGAATCAAGAAAACTCTTTATTGCTTGAAGATCTGCCGGAATTGGAGTTGCACTTACGCGATCAGGGCGAGTTGTAACTGACGAAACCACATCAGGTGGTGTTTCAAACTCAATTAACTGTTGAATTAGAGTGTCTTTCTTTAAACGACGATCTAGCTCTATCCCAACTGAACGACCATACTCTTCCAACTGTGCTTTGTTCATTTTCTTAAAGTCTGTCATTATTATACCTCGAACAGTATTTATGAACCTTTACGCAACATATCCAACTGTACCAAACAAGCGGCAAGATTTATCTCTGGATCTGCACAAGTTGTATGCTTTACTAAACTATCTCTAATAATTAATATTGCTTCGTCTTGCCCTTCTTTTGTGCTATTCCAATAATCCAAATTACGATATAAAAATTTAAAAATATCTTCATACTCTGCAGGACTTGCCTTCTCGCATACTAACTTTCGTGCTTCAGTTATTTTTCCTTGTTGAAATAACTTTACCATCTCAACACGATAATCAGGGCCACTGCTTTCACTTCGATGTGGTTCTATCAATTGCCCAGTTTGGCTATTCATCTGACATAAGTTAATACACTTCCGCAAATCAGGATATGTAGCCTTAACATACAATTCTAAAGTTGGTATTCCAAATTCTACTTCCTCTGCAACTAAAATTTCACCCAACCTTACCATAAAATTTGTTTCATCGAGATGTTCAATATGAAACCCTTGACAACGAGAATGTATTGCTGGAATAATTCTATGAGGATAATTGCAAGTTAAAATAAATCTAACAGAACTTGCATACTGTTCCATTACACCACGTAACGATGCCTGTGCGGCTTCTGTAGTGTAGTCTGCCTCATCAAGTATAATATACTTAAATGGACCAAACGGTAATGTGCTACAGAAATTAGTAATCTTATCTCTTATAGTATCAATGCCTCTTTCACGCGAAGCATTAATCTCTAACACATCTCCCCAATCAGCATCTATCTCATGTAACAAGACCTTTGCAAGTGTTGTCTTACCTACACCAGGCCCGCCACTAAACAATAAATGCGGGATTGCATTGCTCTCGACCCAAGACTGAACTTGCCCTTTCTGCACATCATCACGAAATACATATTCAGCAAGTGTCTTAGGCCTATACTTTTCGACCCACAGTTCTTTCATTCAGTTTTTACTTTTTTATTTTCTTGGCCAATGCCAGTTATAATTAATAATACATAAAGAATAGGCCATGCCCATCCTTCTAGATGTCCAAGGATATGCAACACCATAAGCACAATACCTGTGGCGCCAGCAGTTGTTAATCCTGATGGTGATTTTATTTCTGGTAATTTCATAATCTTAATTTTGTAATAAAAATATCTTCTTTCTGGTTAAAGGTTAAAGTGATACCATCATATCCGGTATCATCCCAATAAAAATCTTTACCATATTCCAGTCCTTGTTGCCCTAACTTATTACATAATACAGCAAGTGCTTCACTTTGTCTATAGTTTGCATTAAGGGCACCTCCTTCCTGCACTGGAATTTTATGTGGTGATCTGTTTGATAGGCTGTCTACATTAAATGTTTTTCTAAACCCCATCCGGCTCTTCGTCACTTTGTAATAAAATACCATCTGGATCTATTTTCCAAATAGTTTCTCCATCAACATCAACGCCATTTGTCCATCTGCCGTGAGCAACTAAAATCCAGTCACCTGACCTAATATCATCTTTAAATTCACTTTCAACTCCAACATCATAGACTTGACACCAGCGAGGGCGTATACCAGAATCTGTTCCATTATCATCTGGTATAACAATACCGCCCGCCGATTTACGTTCGCCCCTCTCCATAGTCTTTGCTAAAATAGTTTCACGTGTTGCACGAATTCTCATTCTAATTTTCCTTACGCACCTTGATAGATGTCGTCAATACTCTTTTTTGCCTTAGGCTGTGCTTTCTTCATTGTTTTTGCACCTCCTGAGGCTACAACGCGGTCTTCTTCTTTAGTTACTTTTCCTGTTGGTGTTTCAACTGAATTTTCTGGGTCAACCCAATCATCAAATTCTTGTTTAGCAACTGATGCATTGGGATCCAATTGATCTGGACGCAGGGTACTTTGTTGAGTTACACCTAACTCTTCTTTTGTACTCTGTGTTATTACTGCATTTGGATTCTCTTTATAATATGCTGTTGCAGTTTCCTGCACAGTTTGAATAACATTTCCTTTTGAATCGAGTGTATCACCGCGGGCATTCATTCGTGTATTACCTACAGCAATAACTTCTTCATTTTCAACCATCAATGCTTCCATATCTATATCGTTTCCGGATGCTGTTTTTCTTGTTACCATTTTTATCTCCTACTTAAAAACTCGTTAAAATCGAGTTCGTATTTAATACTATCTACTTTATGAATACCAATAAGATATAAAACATAACTGGCTACACTTGATCCTCTACCAACTCCCCAAACAATATTACGTTCTTTCATAACATCAACCAAATATACTAGGAATCGTAACAAATTTAAAAGACCTCTGTTTTCATATACTTTTAATTCTGCTTCTGCTCTTAAGTAATGAAGTGTATGAGTTTGGTTCTTTGCCTTTTCCATCAAGTAACTTACAATATCTAAGTCCTTATACTCCTTCGGCATAAACCAATTTTCCTGATTTAACTTGTCAAATTCCTCAATATTTGTTGCTTCGGTAGCCTGTTTTAATATCGGCCAATCAGTATTCATTATATGCGTATATTTATCATATAACTCTGTGTCTATGTCAGCATCAACTAATATACTATCATTTAACCCATCATTATATAATAATTCAACACAATCATTTGAATCTAAAACAACCTGACCTACATTATCTTTTCTCATTTAACTAAAGTTGGCTTAAAATTCTTAAATTCAACAACCTCACCAGGATCTTGACTATTTAATAACTCATAAACTATGTTAAAGTTTACACTATTCTTCGGTGGGTTGTCAAGTGCTTTTTTGTTTGGTGGGATTTCATCTCTAGTATCGCAATCATCCCTATGCCACCAAGGTTGATCATGATATGTTAACTCGCCTAACCATTGTTCAATACCTGGAAGTGTGCATTTTTCCTCACCTACAAAATTAAATTTTAATCTTGTACTTGTTGACCAAACAGACATATCAACTAGCATAAATGCAGGAAACGAAATTGCTTGTATTTTGTAATATAATGCTTTTGTTACAAGATCATCATATGGTTCACCAGGTAAAACTAAAAAATTATTTCGGGTTTCTTTATCAGCAACTTCGTTCCAAAACCCATTACCACTACTAACAAAGATACTCTTATCAAGCACATTATCAATGAGAAATTCTAATTTATTATATGCAACAGTTTGATCCATATTTGTACTAACTTCATTTACACCAAATTGAAAACCAATTTCAATTTTAAACTCGCACGGATCTATATAATCACTAATTACTCGTGTTGCTAAAAACGATGAATTGTAAATAACAAAATTACTATTTTGAATAACATAATTTTCATTCGGCATTAGTAACGTCTCCTTCAATGTGTCCAATTTCTAAAGATGTACTGTCCATGTTTTCACTGTTCTTCTTAATTAGCCGGTCCTGGTATGCAGTATTCAGCTGGTGATACACCGTCTCTAATTGAGATAACATAGTATAACTCATGCCAGAACGCCTAGCAGATGAAACTTTATTTGCTACTTCATTGATTTTATCAAGAAGTTGATCATCTGATAATTCGATTAACTGGTCTTCTAAGAACGGATTGAACATGCTAATATTTATTTGCTAAAAATAAACCCACCTTAAGGTGGGTTTACTAGAATACAACAAGATTGTTATGCTGTTTCTAATAATTCCTCATTATCTATTTTAACATAAGAAGCGATATGATCGCAAGTAGGGAAATCATGGCAAGCAAGATACACCCTGGCCTTTTTAACTGAACCTGTACGTTCGTTAGTTGCCTTGCCAAGTGCTCGAGGATCTTCTATCCGTAATTTCTTTGCCTTGCGAGGAACTAAAATCCCGCCGCAACTTGGGCATTCATTTTCTATAGTTAAAGCATATTTTTCAAACTTATTAACATGGGTTTTTAATTGCTCTAGCACAGTATCATTATTATGAACCTTGTGCGCCATAAAAACAGGCTTGCCGGTATCTTTTTTCGTATTAAAAAAAGGATCATATATAATACCATCACCTGAATCCCACATTGTAACAATTAAAGTATCAGACTTTTTAAAATTAGTATGTTCCGTCATATTTGCACCAACTCTTATCTGCCAACGGAATTTGTCACCCTTAAGAATTTTCATCATTCCTTCAGGACTACGATCTTTAATGTTCTTTACAAAAACAAAATTATGTCCTCTGTAGAAATCATTCCACGCAAGGATCTCCCTCGCCGTTAAAAGCGAGTTCTCAAAACTAAGTTCCTTAACAAGGAACTCTCGAATGTTATCTAACTTACTTTGCATACCACGACTTACAGAGAAACTCAGTTGCGCCACTGCTTACTGTGCAATTAAACACCTGATTCCGAGCAAGAACATATTTTGCTATAGGAGCAGTATAATGCACAACAAATAAAGCATTACCATTCATATCAAACCCACTACTAAGAATTTGTCCATTCATAATAATATGAATTGCATCATGACTAGTGGCTGTAATTTGCTGTGGTATCATAACTGGTCGGTTAACACACAACTTACCGGTACTAATATCAATACCGTTAATACACACCTCAAACTTACCTGCATTAGCAATGCTAGGTACCAACATCATTACAAACATAACTACACCAAAAAGTTTTCGAAATTTCATAGGTCAACAGTCCTTTTAAGTTTTTCAACATCAAGAATACCAACTGACTCCATTTCATTGTTAGCAAGTTTATCAAAAATTGTGTATAACTTATCGACTGGCAAAGTCACTAGTCGTCCTGTTAGCAAATCAAAGCCTTCAAACACATCCACCGTAACCTTTCCATCCTTTGGTCTGCTAACAATGTCACCTTTACAAACTCGGGTAATTATTTCCACAGGAATATCTGCGAGCGACATTGCATTCTTTCTAAACTCGCATTTAAACTGCACCTGCTCATCAAAGTATTCGATTTCCATTTTCAATACCCTACCAATTGTCGAAGGTTAATCTCGTTGGCGTCCATCATCTCAATAATGTCGTCGTTAGTCATCCACTTAGCGACCATAACTACGAACATATCAGGATCAAGTAAGCCTTCCTGTACTGCTTCACAAAGCCGCTCACGGGCGTCTCGTTTAATTTCAAATGTCATTAGAAGTACCTCACGCGAGTATGGTCGGTGTTCTCAAATTGTTTCTCTTGGCCTCGGTCACGCCGTATTCCAGGCGCACAACCTGTCGGAACCTCGTCCAGTGCCAAGTAACGAAATCCTTTGTAATTGCCAGTAGACATCAGGATATTTTCCAACATCGTTTGTACACCCTCACGCCATGCCCGGTCAGTTTCAACATACTCATCATTACCTGCACCCATTGGTGCTAGTGACAGATTTGTATTCGCCCATTCCTTAACATCTTCAACATTCATTGTCTTTCGACGTGCCATTATATCTTTCCTGTGCGAATTGCAGTTAAAAATTCTTCCCATACAGGTTTAGCGGCTGTATTCTTACAACCATACGCCCTACTATCCTGCCATAAATTCCAATAGTACTTGTCACACAAAGGATCAATGCCCTGAAACTCATATGACATTACACCTCTGAATTCTTCAAAAGTCATGTTATATGGATCTACAAGAGCAGAACATCCTGTTAATGTATCTGTCATTTTTCCACCTTAACCCTGTTCAACACTGTTTCTTTTAACTTTGAATACTTACTTACACTCTGGTCTTTTACATAACCAGTAATATTCAAAACCTTACCAATTGCAATACCGTTCTCTTTAAGATCTTTATTAAAGAAGAACTTTACAATATTCGCGTCACCTTCGATACAAATAACTAACTGACCAAAATCAAACTGCCGGGTGTCTCTTACCTTTATGGTAAACTTGCTTCGTTTCTTAAGAATCCCAACATACTCGCTATCTTCAGCATCGTCGGCAATTGCTCGTGTTCGAATATCTGATTTATATGATTTCGGTAACGAAGCAATTATAGCAACACCCAATCTGTCAACCTTCTCGGCATCTGTATACATCAAGGCGTTGTTTTCAAAATCGTTTGTCTCACCGGATAACTTCTTCATGGCAAGACCTTTATAATGAGAAAGCATGTCATCTGCCATTTCTTTATCTTTAGCAGTAACACGAACTTTCGTTTTGCCCTTAAGGTGATTATGAATCACCGTTTTGTTATCTTCGATAACCTTCCATTCGTTTTCAGGCAAATATTTTCCGTTGTCGTCATTTGTAATAGTATGACCAAAGCCGGATTTTACAAAACCCTGCTTACGGTTAACAGCAACAGCCAACTCGAGAATCTCCCTAGTATTAAATTCTGGATTCTCGTTTGTAGGCCTATTTACATAGGTAGTATATCCTTTCAACACATCTGGATACCTTGATCTCATATTAAGCAACCCTGTTCCTGTGTCTGAGTATTACGCCAATCACGCAATGTTTCTAAATCTCCCTGACGCAACGGACCACCACTAATTGGATTGTTTAGCGGATTGCGACCTGGCATGCCAAGATCAATCCACAGTTTAAAATCCACATCTGTCATTTCGCGATATGGAGTCCAATCAATTGTAACATAGTCCACGGGCCAACCACGAGCATAATGGTAGATCTTTGTGCAATCCCCATCTATCTCATGATCATAATCTGCTTGATAATACCATCCCTTATATCGGTTATCTTTACCGATAGGAAACATGGGCATATAATTATCGTACTTTTTGCAGTGCTCTTCGTATGCTATTGACATAAAATTCCTTTCACTTTTTACGATCTATACATACATTATAAGACATCTTGGTGATTTGTCAACCTTAAAAAAGTGTGGGTTTTTTACAACAAAAAACCGCTTATTTTAGTGGGTGTTTTAAGAGGGAGCATATAAGAGAATACTTATATTATGCTATCTCAGTCCGGTGCTCAATAACCGGATGATATTCAGGGTTAATTTCTGCACCTATGCCAATTCTTTGGGTTTTCTTGCAGGCGACCAAAGTTGTGCCACTTCCCAAAAATGGATCCAATACTACTGCATCCGGCACAGTAAACAATTTAATTAAATGCTCAATTAATGCTAATGGCTTAACACTGATATGTGTATTCCATTCACCCTTCTCACTTTTTGTAGGCTTTGCACATTGAATAATATTACCTGGGAATTTACCCTGCCATGTTACAGCAGTGTTCAATAGACCAACTTGATATTCTTTCCAATTATCTATAAACTTTCCCTCAGTTGGTTTTTGTGCTAAACACATGGGTTCAATGCAAGGCTTTAATTGCGGTGTCTTCCATCCATTTAATTCTTCAATAAGACTTTCCTTCTCATCATCAGACCACTTTTGCTTCTTAATAATGTGATCTTGACTAAATGCTTTTGCCTGCCCTTCATATGTCCAACCAAGCATATCTCGGATTTCAAATCCTTGATCTTCTACTGCTACTGTCATACGATGATACAATCGTGCTTGACTAAAACTAATAAAAAATGCACCTGGTTTAAGTACACGATATACTTCTTTAGCAATACCATTCATAAATTCCTGAAACTTTTTACCTTGCTTAGGATCAAATTTCATTCCTTTTGGCAAACCAGAAATTGTACCATGCTTCCGTATCTTAGGTTTCTTTCTTTCTATAGTTGCTGGATCCCAATCATCACCTAATCCATCTAAAAAATATGGTGGGTCAGTTAAACACAAATCAATTGAATTCTCATCCAATGATTTTAACAACTCTATTGCATCACCTTTAAATAATGTCATTTTTATTCCATCTAGCAGATTCATAATTCTTTTCTATAACTCGACCAGTGCTGTCAAAAATCCACCAATCTCTGAATGCTTTATTACATATAGTACACTGTGGTATACAGTTAATATCAGTTAATTGCTTAGATGGATCCATATGACCTTTTTCTAGTTTAGTTATAACCGTCCTATCTTTAAAACTAGGTTCACCTTCTTTACTACCACAAGTAGCACAACGACAATCATATGCTTCTTTAATATTTTCCCATCCTTTAAAAAACTGTTCTTTTCTCTTGCCAGGGTTCCATCCAGGCTTAACATTTAAATCAACTAACTTATATTTTACAGGTCTATTAGCATCACTAATAACATGCCACCCGTCACGCTTTAATCCTCGTTGCATTTGATTATCTGGTCCATCGTAACCAATACTCTGATTAATATCTAATTTACTAATAAATTCCCCCATATGTGCGTAAAGCACTTCTAAGGTATCACGAGAAATTGACCCTTCTCTAGGCAACTTTACACCATGGGATTTTAAATTTTCCCGCCAGGCTTCTTCTAATGTTAACATTAGTCAACTTCGGGGAACATATTTTTAACATGCTGAAGAATTTCAGCAGGGAATTCGGTAGGACCAGCGATCCCATCCTTTTTTACTGTTTTTTTGGCTAAACGGAGGATTTCACGCTTATTCATATTTTTAATTTTTTCTGCAGGATCAGCTCGATTAATAAAGGATTCTGAATCCTGAATAATAGCATTCCACGCAAATCCCGCAATATCCTCGATATCCATTGGGACCTCTATCTTAGTTAAGATACGCCGTTTGCCGTCTTTGCAAATTGAACTACGCATTAACAATTTCCTCCGAGAACTTTCTTTATCACTCTCATAGTATATATAATATAAGAATTCTTGGTTTTTGTCAACCTTAAAAATCTATCCCTTATTTGCGGGAGTTTCGTCAAAATATTTCATTTTATCGGGCACTTTTGTCCAATCATCTGCATCATCTGGAGCAGCTTTTCGTCGTACAAGGTTAGGCCATTTATAAGCATACTTGTCATTAAATTCAATCCAATATGACTTATCTGGTTCTTGTAATAATGTATCCGGGACAATAGCATCTACTGGGCATTCTGGTTCACACACACCACAATCAATACACTCAGCAGATTTAATTACAAGCATATTAACACCTTCATAAAAACAATCAACAGGACACACTTCAACACAATCAGTATACTTACATTTAATACAATTGTCGTTAACTATATATGTCATAAATTAAAATCCTATGCTTTCGCCACATCCGCATGAAGTGGTAGCATTAGGATTATTAACTCTAAATGCAGAACCAAATGCTTCCGTGACATAATCAAACTCTGCACCATTGATATACATAATACTCATATTATCTACAACAAATTTTTTATTCTCTTGAAGATCAACTATAGTATCTCCTTCGTCGAAAGTATCATTACTAACTGTGTCCCATTGATACTCAAAGCCGGCACACCCGCCGCCTCTAATACTAAAGCGGACTGCATCGGCACTTCTTGCATTACACACAACTACCATTTGATCTTTAGCTGCGTCTGTTACTGTAAACGGTTCCATATACATATTTATAGTTTTCCTTGTCGTCTCATTTTGATAGCCTTATTTAATCCTACCCGATAATGTATTCCAGCAATTTCAAACACTCTCCATTCCTCTGTATTTGGAGCCAATCCTACATGCATACAATTTGATGATACTAACCCAAACTCATTACATACATCTTGTTGCATTTCTCTAAACCTAGTTGGGATATGATCAGATCGAAAATGTTCCATCATCCACATTGCTAGTTGCATGTTACTACCTACTAAATGATTATAATTATTATGCTGGTAAATCATACCATTATAATAATTACTATATCTAATTCCGGATCGATACCTACCACATCCTAGACCTTTACTTGTGCTAAAACATACTTCAGTAATTGCTGGATGTGAGAAATCAAACTCAACATTCATACAAGTACCAAACCATGCACAATCTACTAATACAGGAACATTTAATTCTTTAGCATTATCAAGCATCTCATCCATTTGGCAATGCCGATCTCCAGTTCCAGCAAATGGTAAACTAATAATAACAAAATCATTTTCTGCTAAACCTCTATATTCACCACTAGACTTATCTAAATGCATATCAAATGCATTTATTTCACCAAACGTCTCATACACTCTTTTATTGTAAGCATACTCTCCTCTAAAAATTCGAAGGTCGCGACCTCTATGTCGCCAATGAAATTCATCTAATCCTTGTGTAGTTCCTACTATCGAATCTCTACGATCAAATCTTTCTAAACTTTCAGCATTCACACTATTCAATCTATTAGAAATAATCCAACCATGCATTTTTTCTAAAAAAGCATCTTTACAATTAAAAAACTCATCGTCAGTAATCCATTCTTCCCAAGGTGCCTGACCTAATACTGCTTGCCATTTTGGTTCCCAAACAGCATGAGCATCAGTACTTAAAATATTCTCATTGAACAGAGTATGAATATCCAATGAACCTGCCATATATAACTTTTCTTCAGTAAGTTGATTCATAATATAATCCTATCTAAAATAATCTTCTTGCCCACCTTCACGTATCGTGTCCATTGTTAAACAATGTATTGCACCGTCCCAAAAATGTTGGTGCCTAAAATGCCATGGCCATCCTTCAATTTTATGTTTATTAAATTGCTCGTAAATATCTTTGTTATAACCGTTAGTAATAACTAATTCTTCACTTACACTAAACATATTAACATCAAATACTGTTTCATCACAGTATCCGATCCATTCTGTAAGATAATCAGATACAAAATCTTTGTACCATCGTTTCTTCCGTGTGTTTCTAAATTCTTCTGGCAAATTAAATGCTGTATCGGGTATTTGAATTATATCCCAATTTTTCATAATGTCAGGTATAACATTTTTATTCCAACATGCTACTACACCAGGTTTAAGTAATGCTAACTTACCATCTAAATGCCCACCGTGATTAATAGCATGAAACTCAAATTTATGTCCTAATGCACGTTGAATCCATTCCATCCCAAGATTAGAGCCTTTTCCAATATGCCTACCACGTGTTGGATTTACTAATGAATAAAAAGCATGTTTTCCACATCGTAAAATATTTGCTGAATGATACAACAACCTTTTATCATCATGTGCTTCATATAATTTCTCTGTGTCTCCATTAAGATTCGGCATTGGCATTGAAATCCAATTATTACCTGTTTTATAATAATCTACAAAGTAATCATAGGTACTCCAGTTACTAAAAAATCGACCATTGTTACCAGTATAAAAATCTACTAATGTATCACCATATACACCTGCTGTATCACGTGGTTGTAAAGGATGATCAGGAAATACAAAATCAAACTTATGTAAATTACAGTAACCTTTCTTTACTTTTAAATCAAAAACAACTTTTGGGCGAAGTACATTAACACCAACACTTTCTAAAAATTCTTTAACTACTAAAACATCTTCTTCAGTCTCGTCAAAAATTCTTTTTAATCCATCCCTTAATTCATCATCAGGAAAATGTTCAGATGTAATATCCACTGAACTGAACCCTTTTCCTAAAATAACTTCTTTAAGTGGCTGAAACTCTGACCATGAATTAGCTTTCATCTGCATCCCTCAATACTTGTATATGAGTATATTTTAATTTAGAAATTTCTTGTTCATAAACATTAATAATATACGCATCATTAAATTGTTCATCTAGTATTTTTTGAACTTTACGTCCTGCATGAAATAACGGATCGTAAGGTTGTAACATTTCATACAATTCTGGTAAACTTTCTTCGATTCGTTGGTGTCGATATTTGTCCATTAATCGTGTCTCAACAAAGAACTGATCAAGAGAATCAGATGTATCATCACTGTACATATAATTAATAACTCCCTCACCTTGTTTTACAAACTTATCTTCGGCTTGCAACTCACGAATTTTATCAGAAACAACCTCTTTTACACTATGAGGCAACGAAGTTATATTTAAATATCTAGGGTCATGAAGCATATGCAAAATTATATCATCAAATGAAATATCATCATAGCTGTTAAGTTCAGAAACTAATTCCTTAAGATAAAATACATTGTATACTTGTACTGTTACTATTATGCCTAGATTTAAATTAATCTTACCAGATTTTTTTACTGTAGTCAAAAGTCGAAGATTCCGTAAAACAATTTCCCATTTGCTTGGATATCGAATATATTCATTAATCTTACCAGGAGCATCTATGCTTGCTCTTATTTCAATTAACTTAAAATGTTGCCATAAGTCTAATGCTCGTTCTGGAATATTAGAAAGATTAGTATTATAATTTAAAGTTATTTCATGTGCTTTACCAGCATCAATATAACCTTTTAAAAATTCATAATGCTGTGTAATCATAAGTGGTTCGCCACCGCTTATATGAATATGTTTCATGTCTGGAGATTGACTAGACAAGCTCTCATAGAGTTCCTTTGATTGTGCCCAAACATATGGATCTCCTTTTTCCTGTGCCAATACTCGTGCATTATAATCTTCCTCATCTTCCAAAAGTTGATAACTATCAATCCTGGCTTTTCCATTCTCATCTAAATCAATGGTCATTTTTGTATTACCAGGCCCAGTAAATTTTGGAAGCTTTCTACTTTTAACACCTTCATATACTATGTGTCTCATTTGAAAAGTATCAAACCATTCTTGATACCATGTTGAACTTTCTCCAGGATAACACATACGGCATTTTTGATTACATAAATTACTCAATCGTATGTCAGCTGCTAACAAAGGTACTTTACTTATATCAGTTATTGTACCGTCTGCCTCTGTGTATTCAAATGCATCATCAACACTAAATCCATGCTCTTCCATATTGCGTCTATCTGCCATACGTCTGCTTAAAACTTTATTATCATCCTCTTGGTTACACCTTTTACAAACAGGATGTCTTTCTCCTCGCAACATATATGATCTAACTTCTTTAAGAAAATCATTATTTCGAATTGCGTTTAAATCTGTTGTTTGACAATTTGTTGGCTTGTTCTCAGCATCAGCATATCTGTTAGCACTACCGCCAAAAGTCATAACCTTCGGTGGTGGCATTTCCCAAAGTGTACCACGGGTAAACTTTCCTATACTTTTATCTCTCGTCCATTTATCATTACGAGGTTTATAACTATTTGCTTGAACACATAACCGATAATGCCCTAAACTGTTTATACTATAAGTTACCCACGGTATTGGACACCAACTCTTATTTTTAGTAAGATCACGTGATGCATTATCATCATTTGACATTTTTTAATACCTCTTTCTCTAAATAATTATTCTCATTGTAAAACTTGGTACCACAATCACAGCTACAAAATGGATAATTAACTTTACTATCCTTAACATAATACTTTTCATCAAGCCAATATTTTATATCCATCATAGAATCTAATTCTACCGAACAATAAGAACATTTAAACACTACAATAATTCCACAACGGTTTTAATTCTGGAAATGTACTATGAAAATTTGTTCCTCTTACCTTGTCAAATTCTTCTATCGTTGATATAAACTGTTTTTTCATGTCATCATCCTCCCAAGCATCGTCCGTCCGGGCGGACGTTGATGATAACATATCAAGATATTTTGCATAGCCTGAAGAATCGATTCCTTCTTTTATGCATCTATCAACACACTGTTGTAATACTTTAACACTTTTTTCATGTAACTCTGGCACTAATACAACAGTTGAAAAATTAAACAACTCCATCCCCCAAGGGTTTAATACCATAAAAAACGAATCCTCAAAATTAAATAAATCTAACCCTGCAGGATTAGATCTAGCTACTGATATACAATTATCAATATACCAATCTAAACATTCATACTGATGTAAAATATTAAAAATATTTACAGAATGTTGTATCCCTGTTTGACATTTTGATTCTACAACACGATTAAATGTTTCTAACCATTTTTTGTCCTTATATCCAAACCTTATATATTCACCACGTGATCCTACACCATCATGGCTCATAGTAATCTGAAATCGATGTTCCCATTTTGATACATACTTTTCAATAATATCTACACCTTTATATGTTCTAACAGACCCATTAGTATGTGCCCACATATTAATTCCATCTTCTTTATGCAAATCATATTCAATTAATCTATCTAGTGTCTTATACACTTCAGGCATCATAAATGGCTCACCACCTTGAAAATGGATACGAGTAATAGTATCTCTATGCTCTATAATATAATCAATTATCTCATCAGCATCAACATCATTCAGTAACCAGTCATCTTCATTCCATCTATTTGTATCTTTAACGACTGAATCAATGCGTTGACGGTCTAGACCATCGAACGTTTGAGCGGGGCTATGGCTACTATCAAATCCATCACGAATATTATATGCTGATATGTATTTTCCAATAGTAGTACTATATGCAGCTTCACACCCCATACACGCAAAATTACATTTATTTGAAAATACTATGTCAAGCCATGCTGGTGCTTGATTACGTATGTAGCCATCGGAGTCAGTATTTTTAACCAAATCATCAATAACATCTTTTGCCCATTCTGTATTACTTAATCGATTATCTGTTGGAAAATTATATAAACTTTCTTGATACCAGCATACGTCACAGTATTTTTCAGTGGCAGTACCTTCTGCTTCCAAGGCTAGGACAGACAAACTGGCATTTTCAGCTCTGTCTGCCATCCTTCCATTTAAAAATTCTTTCCTTACAGCCTTTGCCAAAGATGAGTTAACTATGTCAGCAGGTTTACTTGAAAATTCTCGTAAGTTTCCTGCGTCTGTAGCCATACAGCAAAATTTTACAATACCTGATGGCTCAAAAATTAAAGACGACCATGGCGCACCACAAAATTTATTACCATGTTTGCTTGTAATCGATTGAAAATTTATATAATTATTCCAGTTAGTCATATGTAATATTTATTATAAAAAAAATTGGCTCCCCGGGCAAGACTCGAACTTGCGACATATGGATTAACAGTCCACCGTTCTACCAACTGAACTACCGGGGATCATACTTTCTTTGTAATTACTTCAGCAATACTTCTTGGGCATGGAGCATAATGACTAAACTCCATACTAAACTGGCCGCGGCCGCTTGTTTGACTACGCAAATCCCCAATGTATCCAAACATTTCACCAATAGGTGCTTCTGCATATATACGGATCGTTGCCCCGATCATTTCTTGTTCTGTTACCATACCTCGCCGACGATTAATATCGCCAATTACATCACCCACCTTATCTAATGGACAAATTACATCAAGTTTCATAATTGGTTCTAATAACACTGGGCCTGCTTTAGCCATTGTTTGTCTATACCCTGCACGAGCCGCTAATTCAAATGCCACAGCACTACTATCAACAGAATGATGTGACCCATCTGTTAAAGTAACTTTATAATCAAGCATTGGATAATCTGCTAATATACCACCCGGACTAGATAACTTAAATCCTTTCTCTACTGCTGGCCAGAACTCTCGTGGAACCCTGCCACCAACTACTTTAGCTTCAAACTCAAAACCTGCTCCGGGTTCCAATGGTTCTACTGTATATTCAATATCAGCGAACTGTCCAGCACCACCAGTTTGTTTCTTATGCACATACCTGTCACTAACTGTTTTAGTAATCGTTTCTTTATATGCCACCTGTGGTTTTCCAACACTAACTTCGACTCCATATGTGCGTTTTAATATATCAACTTTAATATCAAGATGCAACTCGCCCATTCCTTTAAGAATAGTTTGCCCTGTTTCCTCATCTGTCTCAACATAAAAAGACGGATCTTCTTGAATCATCTTACCAATAGCAATACCTAATTTATCCATATCTCCTGCAGTCTTAGGTTCTACTGCTATACTAATTACAGGATCAGGAAATACCATTGGTTCTAATATTGCTTGATATTTTTTATCACATAAGGTATGCCCAGTCCTAGCATTTTTCATTCCTAATAATGCAACAATATCACCTGCACTGGCACTATCCCTTTCTTCTCTATTATCGGCGTGCATCTCAACAATACGACCAACACGTTCTACTTTTCCAGTTGTGCTGTTATATATTGAGTCACCCTTTTGCATTGTTCCTGAATAAACTCTAATAAATGTTAAAGCACCATATGGGTCATCCATAATTTTAAACACAAGTGCTCGTAACGGCTTATTAGAATCTACTATAGCAACTTCGCCTGTTTCCACTCCCTTTTCGTCTACTTCTGGCTGTGGATCAACTTCAGTTGGATCTGGCAAATAATCTACAACTGCATCCATTAAAAGTTGCACACCTTTATTTTTAAATGAACTGCCGCAATATGTTGGAAAGAAGTCGTTGCTAATTGTACCTGTACGTATACACATTTTAAGTTGATCTATAGTGATAGACTCTGGGTCATCAAACCATTGCATCATTACTTCGTCATCCATCTCTACTGCTATTTCGACAAGTTCCTCATAACACTGCTTGGCTTCATTCACCATATCCGCAGGTATCTCACCGTCTGTAAAAGACATAGGATCTGTCGGATCAGACCATGTTCGTGCTGTTTGAGTTAATATATCAACGACACCAACAAAACTATCTTCTACACCAATTGGCAATGTCATAATAAGAGGCGTTGCACCAAGGCGTGTTTTAATTTGTTCTACTACACGTTTATAATCAGCACCTACCCTATCCATTTTATTAATGTATATAATTCGTGCTACTTCACTGTCGTTAGCATAACGCCAGTTAGTTTCTGATTGTGGCTCTACTCCACCACTTGCACAAAACACACCAACACCACCATCGAGTACTTTAAGAGAACGATAGACTTCAATTGTGAAGTCTACATGTCCAGGAGTATCAATAATATTAAACTGGTAATCTTTCCAGTAGCAAGTAGTCGCGGCACTTTGAATAGTAATGCCCCGCTCTTGCTCTTGCTCCATAAAGTCGGTTGTCGCGGCGCCATCATGCACCTCACCGATCCTGTGTATTTTACCAGTAAGTTTTAGGATTCGTTCAGTAGTCGTAGTTTTACCTGCGTCCACATGAGCAAATATTCCTATATTCCTGTATTTTGATAAATCAGCCATCTTAAAAATCTAACACTCCCTCAACATAATTTGATGCATAATTCCCAATTGCCCTTTCCCATTTCTCATCTGCTGGGAAATCAAACAAAAGTTCATTAGTTGCTTCTGTCCAGAACCAACCAGCATCAGCATCTCTTGGCCATAAAGTTTCTATCTCTGCTTCTAATTGCCCGGGTGACCACCCCGAATGTCCTAAAGTAATCTGAAACTTGTTTGGTCCAGCACCTTGTGCAATATCAACAATAACATCCATACCCTGCGTTATTGATAATAAATTATTAATAGTTTCTGTATGCTCTACTTTATATTCAGGCGTGTGCAATACAAAACCTACTTGTGGTTCAACAGGTCCGCCAAAGTAAATTGGTATATCCTTTTCAACAGGATTTTCAACTTCGGCTTTCTCACATAGTTCAAGCCATAATGACCTATTAATAATTTTGTTAATCATAAATCCAGCAGATCCTTCAATTCCGTGTTTATACATATAAACAACTGACTGCATAAAGCGCACATCGTGTAATTTTGGTGTTGCAACTAAAAGTTTATTTGATAGATTTTCCATTTTTTTTGTCCAAGATATCTTATGTATTTATGGCGGAGGCGGAAGGATTCGAACCTTCGTACCGCCGTTAGACGGTAAATTGATTAGCAGTCAACCGCATTCGTCCACTCTGCCACGCCTCCCTACTCATATTTTATCCAGTATTTTTCAATCTTTATATCGACTATTGTCTCTACTAGTTGTGGAGCATAAACATTTTGTATATGAGTCATTTGCCTCTCTGCGTGTTCTTTAGATTCTAAATCCCAATATATTTCTTCCTCATAAACCCAAGTATATGACAACTTCCACCTTTCTTTTAATACTGGGGCCTTCTCTATTACTTTTAATTCTGCTTCTAATTCTTTAATGCGTTTATCTAAATCTGCAATTTTTCTACGAGACTTACGAGCCTTTCGTACAGTAGATCCTTTAGGCAAGGCTTTTGCTGTATCCCTTGCTGAAGGATCTATCTCATAAACAGGTGGCTTACACTTTCTAAACTTTCCTGTTTTAGATATGTTCTTTGTAAAACCTAACGACTCAGTATTATATTCTCCTCCATATACTTCCCAAATATGCGGATCTAAAAGTTTATATCCGATACGATTGCATGTTTGATAAAACATTTCAACTTATTACTCTCGGCTTACCATCATGTCCTAATGCAACATTTACAAAATCACCTCTTGCAACTACATTGTCATTAACATATACATCAACATGAACTGTTACTGATGTTCGTCCTGTTTTTAATACATGACCATAACACGAAACTAATTCACCTACTTGCACTGCTTTTAAAAATTCTATATTATTAGCGGCACGAGTAGCACTCTTACCTTCTGGTGCAATATGTGCAGATGCTAAATCCATAAGACCCATAAGCCACCCACCAAAAATATCTCCGCGAGCATTAGTATCTCGTGGCATTGCTGACACTTGTATAACTAACTCACCTTTCATTTATCCTCCCTCAATAGGCGGCATAATAACTATTTCGTCACTTTCTGTAATTGGTTGCAACCATGCATTAGAATACATAGTTCCATTAATTGCTATATTACAATCACCCCAACCATGGTCAGGATAAGCACTGTCTAATGTATTAAGCAATCCTTTCACATTAGTAAACCCACTTACATCTATTTCTCGTTCACCTACGCTTGTTGCGAAATCACCTGTTAATTTTATTTTCATCATGTATCCGTACAATAATATTCTTTAAATTATCAATAGTCTCAGCCTCATGTGGAGACCTGTAATAATGTCGTTCAGATAAATTATCTAAACACATTTCAGTAAGCTCTTTAATATCTTCTAAATCTTTCCTCACTACTGGCTTGTCCTTAGACTCAATAGATTTTGCTTCTCCACAATGTGGACAAGTCATTTCTTTCATACGCAACTTATCTTCGCTTGCATAACTCCACCAGTTACTGCATTCACTACAAGTAAAATGATAAATTCGTTCTGAGGTATATGTGTGACTCATCCTATGTCACCTAACACTACTGCGTCTTTAATTTCCTCCAATACTTCTGTAACTTCATCTTTGCTTACTACTAATAACATTCCCCAGCCACAATTAAAAATACATTCAAACTCATGTTGTTCCATCTTAGACATGTCGTGTAATTCTTTCCACCACCCTTCTAACCTAATAGGCAAATTATAAGTAGTGCCCTCAGGTAAAACACGGGGAAGGTTTCCATGTATTCCACCTCCCGTAATATGTGCCACTGCTTTAACATAGCGTAACACTGACATAACTTCTTCTACATAAATCCTCGTTGGAGTTAATAAGTAATCCTCATAATTTACATACGAATTATATAACTTTCGTATAAGACTATAACCGTTACTGTGAGGACCACTACTTGGTATACCTACAATTAAATCTCCAGTAACAATATCCTTACGAGGAATTTCATAAAGATAATTCATATCTCTACGAGCAACAATTCCCATACAAAATCCAGCAAGGTCAAACCGATCACCATCATACATACCTGGTAACTCAGCAGTCTCTCCACCAACTAACTTACAACCTGCTAACTCACATCCTGTTACTATGCCTTTAAGAATTTGTTTAGTTTTTCTAAAATTTAAATGTCCTGTTGCATAGTAATCTAAAAACGAATGTGGTCTTGCGCCATGACATAACACATCATTAGCACACATAGCAACTAAATCTATTCCAATTGTATCAAACTTTCCTATTTCCTCTGCTACAAGAAGTTTTGTTCCAACGCCGTCTGTGCTTAACACTAACCAAATATTACCTAACCTGATAACAGAACCAAACCCCGACATACCAAGATGCTTCACTATCCTGTCTGCTTCTTTAACATCAACGCCTGCGTCTTTATACGAAATCATTTTAATAAATCTTTAATCACTTTTGGATACAATTTATGTTCTACCTTATGTATCTTTTCTTCTAATGTTTCTACTGTATCTCGTTTTGCTACTTTAACTGCCTGCTGTGCAATAATAGAACCAGTATCCATTCCCTCATCAACATAATGCACAGTTACTCCAGTTACCTTAACACCATACTCAAATGCTTTCTCTATTGCATGTGCCCCTTTAAATGATGGCAACAATGATGGATGTATGTTTACTATTTTACCTTTCCATCTTTTTATAAACTCTGGATTTAACAATCTCATAAATCCTGCGAGCACAATTAAATTTACTTTATTTGCTACACATAACTTGGTTATTGAGTTTTCCAATGATCCAAGTTTAGGTTGTGATAATGTTGGTATCTTTGCTTTACGTGCTCGTTCTAATCCATAAGCATTATGCTTATCAGACATAACAAATTTTATTAACAATCCTGCATCTATTATTGATTGTAAATTAGTTCCCGAACCTGAAATTAAAACTACTATTGCCAAAATCACTTTCCTATATCTTTAATACATTCCTTACTAATAAGCATATATGGTCCTTTATTATAAGCAGGTGCTATTGTGTATGTTGACTGATACGACACACGATGGGGTAACGCACCAAGTACCCTGTCATCCCGCGACGGGACATATTGCCACGGACAATTAGTTTCATAATTAGGAAACGGATGTATTCCTAAATATATTTTTTTCTTTATACGAGGTCGTTTTTTACGCCTCGCCTTTACCATCCTTTCCTGATAAGTGCTCATCTGTTTACCTTATCTCGTAACCTTTGTAACAAACCTTCAATACCATCGGACTTAATAATACTAGCATACGTATTTCTATATGCAATTCCGAAATTTATACCTTCAATTGAAAAATTCCATATCTTCCATTCGCCAACTGGATGCTTGTAAAGAAAAAACTTTGTAGTAGTCTTGTTCTTATTAAGATGTAAAATCATAGTAACTACTGCACGATTACAATATGTATCACTGCACACTGAATATTCAGTTGGCCTAAATTTTATTACATACTCTGGTTTATACTCTAAAATATGTAAAGCATACATCTGTATTAACGACCTTGTAAATAACCATTCAAACTCATCTCGTTGATAATCTTCAATTTCTCTCCAATTTCGTCCTAATACAAATTTTGATATTTTTTTAGAATCAAAATGAGGTATTAAAACTGAGTCAACTAGTGTATATAACTTGTCATGATGCTCATCAAAATATTCTCTATCTGAACCGACTGTTGCAACTACCGTAGTTATTATAGATCTAATAACATCTTCTGGCTCAAAATCTACTGAACTACTTGATAAAGCAAATATCTTAGGAATCATAAACAGCATTGCGAAACCAATGAACAATAGTATATAAACCCTTTTATACTTTAACATATTATTCTCCGTTATCCGTAGTCGGATATCTTTAATGCTCTAAATACATTCTGAACACCAACTGCTTGCCTATATGCATCATATAACGAATGATGCTTTGACATCTGTGGAAGTTGAGGATCAACTAACCCAAACAATGTTCTCGAATCCCTAACTTTCCAATATTTCCAAGGCACACCTCTTTCTAGTGTTTTAGCAACATGCTCCAAAATGCCATAGTCAAAAATTGCACCATGCCCCCAATAAAAATCACTTCCTGAACAAAATCGATATAAGTCTTTCATTGCTTGGCGAATGCTAACACGATCCTCTGAACTAAATGTTTCCTCTATTACATCAGGATCCTGTTGTGCCCACCACTCAAGTGTTGCTTCGTCGATGCTACAACCAATCTCTTGACAACTTTCAATATCTGGTTTTAGATATAAAGTATTTAATTCTTCAAACGGAATTTCCCGGTAATCTTCCCAGGGATCAAAGATAATAATTCCAATGGAAAGCACCACTGGCATATCACCAGTGCCTAGTGTTTCCAGATCTATCATCGCCCATTTCTCGGCCATTGTGTTATTATACAACACTTCAAGTAATTTGTCAAAGAAAAAGAGCAGTCTACTGCTCTTTTTCAGTTAACTGAAATTATCCCCTATAGGGGAGGATAATCACTATCGCGATGTGTTCACATTAGTCTTTCGTAAAGCACCAGTACAGGGCACCAAGGGCAACTAAACCAACTAAACCTTGACTTCCTAGACTGGAAACGATGTCAGTGATCCCGCTAATGGGATCGAGACCGAAGAATGGTACTCCGCCGCCGCCGAATAGAATTTGTAGTACAACAACTAATGCAACTGCTACAATTCCCAAATCAGTAATGGAGCGTGCCCATCCTCGAATTCTTCCTAGCCAATCCATGATAATGTTTCCTCCTTTTTGAACATTATAAAAACATTTAAGTTTCTTTACAATTAACAATTAATAATCGTAATATTTATAACTCCTCTATCAATACTACAAATTATTGCATCGTCTATATAATTATAAGGCAAAACGAGCGGGTTTGTCAACCTTAAAATTATGCGGAATTTATGCGATCCCACGCAATTCTACGACTAACCACATCAGTGGGCGAGTTCTCTATTTTACTTCTTACAAGAACTTCCATTGTACGATCTTCAATTTTCTTTAATTGACTATCCATTTTATCCACTGTATTATTCAATTCTGCACTAATAACAATTACACCTCCGCTATTAACCAAATAATCGGGTGCGTAAACAATATTATTTTCAAACAACCATTTATCCGTATCTGCATTATCTAACTGGTTATTTGCAGCGCCTACAATAGCATTACATCGCAATTGATGGCGTGTATGTTTGTTAATAATGTTTCCTAAAGCACATGGACTAAAAATACTACAATTTACTTTGTGTATCTCTGCCACATCTACTTCGGTAAAATTTATTTCACTTTTAAGATCGCTTAATGCATTTGCATTAACATCAGCAATCGTAAGATGCACATTCTCATCATTAAGAGCCTTTGCTAACTTACTTCCTACTTTACCTATTCCACTAATAGCGAAATGCACACCATTTAAACTATCACTGGAATTCATAAATTTATAAGTTGCCTTTATAGAATTAAAAATCCCGACTGCTGTCGGGCCACTACTGTCATTAAACACACCACCACAATAGGGTGTCACGGCTTTCACATGCAACAAATCCCATTGCTCTGTTCCAACATCACCAGCAGTATAATATATACCGTTTAACGCATGAACCGCCTCACCAAATGCTTTATAAAGCTCTGGAGTTTTGTTGCCTGCAACAGTGGCATTGATTACTGCTTTACCACCACCGTAGTCTAAACCACACACACTATTTTTATATGTCATTCCTTCTGCAAGACGCAAAGCATCAGTTATTTGATCCTCAACATTATTATAATTCCAATAGCGGCATCCACCCAATGCTGGGCCAAGTTTAATATTATGCACAGCAATAACAGCATCTAATTTTGCATCTGGGTTAGTAACACGAACAACTCGTTCATAACCATCAGTCTGTAATTCTTCAATTGTTAATGTCATAAATTATTCAATCTCTAATTGTGGTGTTTCAGATGTACGATATGATTTTAAAATAACTCCCTCTTGCCTACTTTCAAGTTTTACGGGATATCCCCATAATCTTTTAACATGCTTTAAAACATCATCTGTAGTATTATTAAGTAATTTACCATCTATAACATTATGTCTTAAAGTTAGAGTTCGGTCACCTTTAAAATCAGCATCAGACACTTGTATATCAGGTATTAAATTACCTATCTCATACATACTTGCTAATGCGTTTCTTACTTTCTTATATCCTGTTTCATTATGAATTGAATCAACAAGGTAATGATCGGCTTTTGTATTGTTTGCCAATACAAATAATCTCATTTTACGAATCATTGCTGGACTCAAATACTGTTTAATAAATGACTCATCTCGATAATTTGCTACAGCTTCCAAGCAAACATCAAGCCATCCTTCTTCACACCCAGCAAAGTCAGGAAACCATTCTTTATCCTCATCTGTTGGATCTTCACAAATACGACGGATATCTCTAAACATCTCAAAACCCAAATAATATGGATTAAATCCATTGTATCCTTTTCTATCAAATCCTGCTTGAAACATTACACCACTATGTGTATGAAAGAACTCAAGCATAGCACCATCAGTTAATAATCCTTTCTCATGCAACCTATTCATTGTATAAAAATGTGTATGGGTTGCCCAACCTTCGTTCATTACTTTTGTTTGATACTGCGGATAAAAATACTGAGAAATTTTTCTCACTATACGAACCAGCTCTCGTTGCCAGTCAGTTAATATAGGTGAGTTCTTTTCTATAAAATATAATACATTCTCTTCAGGATCAGAAAACGCAATATCCTTTTTCTTTTCCTCTTGCTTTTTAGTCTTTGGCAAAGTGCGCCAAAGATCATTATAAATCTTTCTTAAATACTGCCGCCGTTCGTTCTGTTTAAGTTTTTCCTCAAACACATTTAACTTTGGCGGTCTTTTATATCTACTAACACCATGCTTACTTAATGCATGGCAACTATCTAAAACCTTTTCAACAACACTAAACCCATATCTCTCTTCGCATTCTTGTATATAATTTTTAGCAAAAACTAGATAATCAATAATATATCTAGCATCTGTCCATTCTCTAAACAAATAATTATTCTTAAAAAAGTGATTATGCCCAAATGCCGCATGTGCAATAACTGTAGTCTGTGTAGTCATTGTATTCTCTTCCATCAAATAATTGATACAAGGATTACTGTTAATAACTATCTCATATGCTAGGCCAGTATAACCCTTTCTATAAGTTCGTTCTTCAGCAGAGAAATGCTTTCCAAAACTCCAATGCCTATAATATATTGGCAATCCTGAACTTGAATATGCATCAAGCATTTGCTCAGATGAGATAACTTCTAACTGGTTATGATAAACATTTAATTTAAGTTCCTCAAGTGCAATCTTTTCACACTCGGCATAAACATCTTCTAGCAAAGGAAAACTCCATTCGCATCCAGTATATAACGGACTTGTCATACTATTTCCTCCGAAACAACTTTCTCTTTTGGCTTATTCATTGATGATGTTGTAATTTTTTGAAAAAATTCTCTGAATACTGGGATAATTTCTTTAGCTTCTTTAATCTTTTTACTAACAATGTTTGGCCATTCCTCATGCAATTTCTCATATAAAGCCCACATACCCGAACGGTTTGCAGTATGTGCTGACCAAAAGTTTCTACTCTGTTCATACATACCAGCAATCTCAACATAAGTATAAAACTTAACCACTGGCAATACTTTATTAACAAGAATTCTTTCTAACACTGGCATATCACTAGTAAAGTTATCTCCGTCACTTGCTTGAGCAACATACGCATTCCATTCTGCTGGTGAATATCTTTCTTTAAGAATTTCGTGTGCTAACTGTAAACCACTGCTTACAATTGTGCCACCTGTTTCTTTACTATTAAAAAATTCATCCTCAGAGCATTCTATAGCTTCAGTGTGATGCCTAATAAACACTACATCAACATGTTCGTATTTGCGTTCTAAGAACAAATATAAAAGAAGGAAAAATCTCTTTGACAATTCTTTTTCTCGTTCTTGCATACTTGCACTAACATCCATAATACAAACCATAACTGCTGTCGAGGTTGGCTTTGGATACTTAACAAAATTATTAAACCTTAAATCAATTGGATCAATAAATGGAATTGCACGAGCCTTCCTTTTAAGACCTTCAAGTTCTTTTTTTAACTCTACGATCATAGCCCTATTTTTTGTCATAGGCTTAACTTCTTCTTTATAGTATTTGATTTCTTCCTCTAATCGTGCTATCTCTTCCTCTATCTCATTTATTCGTCTTTGCTTTGGAAACTTTAACGCAATACGACGGCCAATACTTCGTATCATACTTTGTTCAACATTAAGTTGACTTGGAGCACCAACTGTTGTATAACCAGCACGATGTGTTTCAAATACTGTTACATCTTCTTTGTTTTTATCTTCCATATTAGGAAGTTCTAAATCCTCAAATACTACATCCAAATATTCATCACGAGTTAGACTAAATGCAAACTCATCCTCTCCACCGCCGTCATCAGAGGCTTCACCACCGCCTCCGCCCCCGGCGCCACCTTTCGGCTTATCAATTTTATCACCCGGGACAAAATCCTTATTACCGGGCAATACAAAATCATAATTACCAGTTGATTGGTCGTGACCAAATGTAGGTTCACGTATACCATCCGTAGGAATACTAATATTCTCTTCGCCCTTATCAGTAATAGAACGTTCGACAATATTTTTATGAACCCGCTCAGAGAGATGCTTCTTCGCTCGGCGAATAAATCGTTGCCTGTTAGAGATGCTCTTACCCTTAGGATTGAGCCTCCTATCAATAATATACTTTGACATAGGTTTTAACTGCTCTTCTGGACACGCATATACCACTCAACTAATCTACGGACCTGCCTATTAGTATATCCCTTTCCTTCCATTCTCTTGACAAAATCGTTGTGTTTCTTTTGATCATCTTTATTACCTTTAGCCGTAAAACTAATAATTGGCAATAACTCTTCAGTCGAAGCAAACATCTTTTTCTCAATAACTTCACGAAGTTTCTCGTAACTTGTCCACTTTGGATTTTTGCCTTTCTTATTCGCTTTAGCACGAATTACAAAATTAACAACTTCATTCCGGAAGTCTTTTGGGTTAGCAATGCCTGCTGGCTTTTCAATTTTTTCTAACTCGTCATTAAGGACATTACGATCAAATAAATTACCAGTATCTGGGTCTTTAAAATCAATATCTTGTATCCATGCATCAGCATATTCAATATACCGATCAAACAAGTTCTGCCCATAATCACTATAACTTTCGAGATATGCTTTTTGAATTTCATTTCCAATAAACTCAGCATACTTGGGACTCAAGTAATCCTTAATAAATTCTAAAAACAAATCCTCTTTTTCTTTTGCAAACTGTTCACGCTTAATGCTATCCTCAAGGACATACATTAAATGTATCGGATCGGCTGCAACTTCTTCAGTATCAAAGTTAAATGTCTTTGATAATGTCTTAAATGCAAATCGTGTTGATATTCCACTCATACCTTCATCAACACCTGCTGTATCTTTGTACTCTTGCATACTTTTTGCTTTTGGATCAACATCTTTAATGCTATCACCATTGTACACACGCATCTTACTATACAACGAACTATTCTCATGCTCACGTAAGCGTGTTAATATACTAAACTTGGATAATGCTCCAAGTGTCTCTGGCGCACACTTTGAAATATCAATTCCTGAACTGTCAAGCATTTTATCATAGATTTTAACTTCCTCATCCACTCGCAAACAATATGGAACTTTAACAACACAAATTCTATCAATGAATGCTTCGTTATTTTTATTATTTTTAAATGTTTGCCATTCAGACTCGTTACTATGTGCTAAAATAATTCCATTAAAAGGAATAGCACTAATACCTTCTGTACCAATATAGTTACCTTCTTGAGTGGCAGTTAACAATGGATGCAACACTTTAATTGGAGCCTTAAACATTTCAACAAACTCCATAATCCCTTGGTTACCTCGACACAACGCACCACTGTAACTATAACTATCAGTGTCATCCTGGCTGTAATACTCTAACATACGAATATCAGTCTTACCAACTAACGAACTAATATCTTGGTTGTTCTCATCACCTGGTTCTGTTTTAACAATTCCTAATTGCTCTAATTTACTCGGGTAAAGTTTAGCAATTTTAAACTTGGTAACATCACCTTCAAATTCTTTTAATCTTTTGATTGCCCATGGACTTGTTAATCCAGTTAAATATCGTTTTTCGATACCATATTGTTTTTCAATTGTATCACCATATTTTCCTGGCTCAAATAATCCTAACGGTGTTTCAAAAACCGGAGACATAGTATCTTTATGTGGACCCTCTGCAACTAATGTATAAATCGGATACATCTGCATTAGTTCTTTAAGTGTTTCTGCTAAAGAACTCTTACCACCACCTACAGGTCCTAACAAATATATAATTTGCTTACGCTCTTCTAATCCTTGTGCCGCATGTTTAAAATAACCTACAATGCGTTCAATTGTTTCTTCCATGCCATAAAAATCATCAAAGGCTGGAAACATTTGTATTGTTTTATTGAGAAAAATACGTGAAAGTCTCGACTGTTTGCTTGTGTCAGTTAACTCTGGCACACCAATCGCTTTCATCATTCTTTCCGCTGGTGTAGCATAAGCAAGTGGATCTTCTTTACATAGTTCGAGATATTCTTCGAATGTTAAATACTCAATTTGACTTTTAACGTGATCTTCGAGATAGTCTTCAAATATCGACATAAACTGCTCCCCTTCTTGTATTACTTAATATTTATATAAATATTGCTATGAACATAGAAGAATTGGCAGTAGGCACAAGTTTAGATATAACCGGGTTTTTAATGCCATGGCTAGCAGCTTTACTCAGTATCATACTGGCCCTTATGATCAAGGACTGGGCAACATCTTTTGCTAAAGGATTAAAATTTAAAATGAACAGAGACTTTAATCCCGGCGATGTAGTCTTGCTTGATGGCGAAGAAGCTGTTATAATAACAATTGGAGTAACAAAAACTGTGTTCGAAAAAGTTAATAATAGAGGCATAGTTTGGAGATATGTACCAAATGAAAGGCTTGCATACTTGAAACTTGAAAAAGTTGTTCGTAGTGATGTCCGTAAAAACGGTTCAGAGAAAAAAAAAGAGACACTCCTGAGTTAGAAAAACGTTTATGGGGCACACCATTTTGGAGGAATTGATATGGAACTTGAATATGATAGAGCTAAAGATTTGTGGCGTGGTGTTCTTGATTTAACAGGAACAACTCAAATGTATTTAGGGATTGGGTCAGATACTCAGCGGTATCGAGCCGCAGTAACTCACAGCAAAACCGAACATGATAAGTTCAAAGAAACTGTAAAAAATGTAATGAGAGAAATAATGCGTGTATCACCTGCTGGAAGCCCATCCTTTGAACTTGCTAAACTTTTTATTGATGATAATTACGAAAAAGAGAAAGACTAATGGCTAATAAAAATCAAGTAGTTCTAATGGTTCCCGAAGGGGAAAGAAAAAGTTACAAATATAGTTTTACAGTAAAGAAATCTGTTAAAATGCAACGCGAAGGAAAGAAACTTCGGATGCATAAGTATGATCCTTCAAAACAAAAACATGTTTGGTTTGAGGAACGCAAAGTTCCCTCACATAATTAACTTAAAGTATCAATAATACGTTTAACAACCTGATATGGATCAGCGTTGCCTGATGGCCGACGATCCTCTAAATATCCTTGCCAATTTGATTCAACAACTGCGAGTGGAATACGAACACTTGCACCTCGGTCACTTTCTCCATAACTAAACTTACTAATATGTTGTGTCTCATGTAATCCAGTTAATCGTTGATCATTATCTGCACCATAAACAGCAATATGTTCATCATGCTTCATTTCTAACTTTTTACACAAATCAACAAACAATCCTTTGCCACCGACATCACGCATCTCAGTATTAGAAAAATTCGTATGCATACCAGTTCCGTTCCAATCGCCTTTTATAGGTTTTGGATGTAAATTAAATACTACATTATATTTCTCAACTAATCGATGCATAATATATCTACTTATCCATGCATCATCAGCAGACCGTTTTGCACCTTCTGCAAAACATTGATATTCCCATTGCCCTACCATGACTTCAGCATTTGTACCAGAAATGTTAATTCCTGCTTCAATGCACATCGTTAAATGCTTATCTGCTATCTCACGACCCTGCACATTCTGTGGACCAACACCACAATAAAATTCACCTTGCGGAGCAGGAAATCCATGCTTTGGAAAACCTAAAGGACGGCCATTTTTTTCCAAAACATATTCTTGTTCAAAGCCAAACCACCATGTCTCATGTTCTTCCATTGTTGCTCGAACATTTGATTCATGTGGGTCTCCATTACTATCTTTTACTTCACAAAGAACTATAGAAGCATCTTCAAAAAATGGATTATTATAAACCCGAACTGGTTCAAGTATACAATCTGAATTTCCGCCTAATGCTTGTTGTGTAGAACTACCATCAAACGACCACCATGGAGGATTATTACTAACACGATCCTCTACACGAATTTTACTTCGTAAATTTGGTTCTGGCTTATATCCATCTAACCATACATATTCTAATATTGTACTCATTTTATTCCTCGTAAAAAAATGGTAGGTCCGGAGGGATTTGAACCCACGACCCACGCCGTGTAAAGGCGTTGCTCTCCCACTGAGCTACGGACCTATCCTGGTGGAGCTGACAGGGGTCGAACCTGCGACCTCCTCCGTGCAAGGGAGGCGCTCTCCCAACTGAGCTACAGCCCCGTATTTTATTCTTCGTTTTCGCCTCTCAGCAAAGTCCATGCACCGTAAATAATTGCAGCCCATGCCGCCCATTTAACAAGTGGACTAAACAGTAAAGCAACAACACCGACGCCAACTAACATTACTCCGTCCCATGATGTTCTTTCTGCCCATCGATCTTTTACCCATTGTATTAACATTTTATATATCTCCTTTTAAATTGTCAAGAAAATTTACTATTCTAGGATCCAAATGATCATGATAATCCTGTTTATAAATCTCATCAAACATTAATGTATAATTTTTAGTTTTAGATTTGTTAGGATCAGTTGGTTTAAAATTAGACACATATTCTTTAAATTGATTTAACCACCATCCAACATAGTTTTCGCTATTAAGATCATTGTATTCATCCAATGCTTCCTGTAAAATATTTATTGGAAGATTACTACAATTCAATGGATGTGTTTGATTATCTTCAAGAGCTTTAACATCCATATCTAAATTTAAATGTAATTTTCCTTCGTTATCAAAGATATTGCGTAAAGCATCATGCAACTTAAAATAATCAAACACATTATAAACTTGCCCCAAGCAAGCAAAAGAAATACATACTTTATGTTCTAAATTATGTCTGCTAATATATGATTTTAAATATTTTAATCTCTGTACAATAAGATCAAATTTAAACGGATACCGAATGTATTCATATGTATTCTCTGTTCCATCGATACTAATTATTAAATCAACAAATCGAAATTGCATTATTAGATCTAATTTTTCTTCAATAAACTTTGTACCATTTGTTGTTACTTCTAATGCAATAGTTTCATTATACCCACCATCAATAGCATACTTTAAAATTTCTATGTATTGATCATTGATAAAAGTTTCCCCACCTGCTGTTTGAATTTCCTTTAATTGAGGCATTAATTTTTTAATATTATCAATGGTATCCTCATCAAAATCCATTCGATCAGCACCTTCTTTAAGGAAATTATCTGTGAGTATAAAATAATCTTGTTCTGATGTATTATGATTCTGGTACTTTGTGTTTAATAATTGTATAATTGTCCTTGCAGTATCAGCAACTTTAGTACTACTGCCAGGAGTACACATTCGACAAGATAAATTACATTTATTACTAAACTTTAAATCTAACGAAACAATCTTTGGATTTTTTATATATTCTTCAAAATCAAAATCATACCCTCTTACAACTGGTTGGTCAAGATCTGTATACTTACTATTAACAAACAGCCTTTTACTAACATCATATTTCATAAAACATGCAGAACATTCTTTTGGCTTCTGCTTATTTAATAACATTTGTCGTATAGAGTCTGTATCAGATGACACAAACTCTGTATCTATACGACCTGGCCCGGTTCGCATTTTACGATAATGTGCTGTACAACAATACCCCAGCTCGTCATTTGTATATACAACAGAATGCATAAAAGGAACTATACAAAACGTGCTGTCTTCGTCATACAAACCTTTCATTACATATTATTTTTTTTATCTTGAATTTCAGCACGGCGCACTTTAGTTAACTTTCCTAGTTCACTTAATGCTTTCCTTGCTCGCGACGCTGCGGCCTTTACACTTTTATCTTCAAATTTAGCAGATTCCTGCGAGTAAGCTTCATAAACCTTTACTATTTCTTCATGTACTGACATAACATTCTCCTTAATAACTTAAAGTGTACCTTCATCTTTTTGTTCACCATCTGAAATTATCAGACCTTCGTCCTCAACTTCATCAGCATTGTTATCATCTCCAAGCAATCCTTCATCTGCTACTTGATCATTATTATTTACTGGCGGTAATTGCCCAAAGTCTTGCATCGGATCATCTACATCTTCAACAGTTTGCTGACGTTTCCACATAAGCATTCTTACAATCTTATGTGCAGCTGTTAAAAATGCAAACAGCATGACTGCATCCCATGGATCAGTTCTTCCAAGCGCAAGTGATACTCCAAACAAAATTAAGATGTATGCACTTACCATTGGATGTCCATGCCAACTAGTCCAGTGTTTTGTATCTTTCATATTTTTTTACCCCATATGGTATATTTTTATTCATGGAGCCCATGATCGGAATCGAACCAATGACCTGAGGTTTACAAAACCCCTGCTCTGCCTGCTGAGCTACATGGGCATAACTTATTATATTTACTTATCATAAATCAAAATCTTTAAACATTTCTTCGGTAATATCCTGCTTTATACCACCAATAAGATACGATTCTACCTCTGTTTCTTGTGGTGCAACCTGTAATCCACCAGAACTTAACCAATGTTGTGTCCATGGCAACGGATTATTATGTATTCCTTGTTCATACACTGCGTCTAATCCAATTGCTTTCATTCTACGATTAGTAATATATTCAATATACTGATGTAGCAACTTATCATTTAAACCAATCATACTTCCATCTTTAAACAAATAATTGGCCCATTCCTTCTCTTCATTGATTGCAACATCATACATATTATACACTTCTTCTTCACATTCGTGCATAATTTTTCTCATTTCACTATCTTCACTCTCATCTTTACGCCATGTATTAATAATATTTTGTGTGAGAGCAAGATGCTGTGATTCATCTCTCGCAATTAAAGATAAAATTTTTGCGGAGCCTTCCATTAACTTTAATTCTCCAAATGCAAACGAGCAAGCAAACGAAACATAAAAACGAATCCCTTCTAAAATATTAACATTTACTAATGCAAGATAAAGATACTTTTTAAGATCTCTAATATTGCCTTTTCCTTCATTATACTTTGAGGAATAATTTAAAAAGTCATCATAATGTTTAGTTACTGATGCCGCCCTTGCCATAATTGCTTTATCATCTAAAATTTCATCAAACAATTGTGTAGGATCACTAAAAATATTTTTCATAATATATGTGTATGACCTACTGTGAATCATCTCAAAGAAATCCCATGCAATAATTGCTGACTCTAACTCTGCTAAAGAGCAGTATGGCAAAAATGCAAGAACTGGTCCTCTACCTTGCACACTATCTAATAAAGTTTGATACTTTAAATTAGATACAAAGATAGACTGGTGTTCACTACGAAGTGTTTGAAAATCATTACGATCCTTTTGAAGACTTACTTCCTCTGGTCTCCAAAAATAACTTAACTGTGTTTGTGTTAGTTTTTCAAAAATAGGATATTTGTAATTATCATATCTCTGAATTCCTAAATCTTTTCCAAAGAACATTGGTTGCTTGGCGGCATTAATTTTGTTGGAATTAAAAACAGTTTTCATAGTTTATATTATACTAGATTATACTAAATTGTACAAGCGTCACATTCTTCATCATCGACTTGTGTTAGTTCTAAAGCTTTCTTAAATGATCCTCGTTGATCACTGCTTATATGCATGTCGTCATCCATGCTATCAACACTATCATCCGTTTTAAAATCATATGTGTTTTGATAATATGAAGTCTTCCATCCATACTTGTATGTTTTTAACAAATCATTTGCCATAACACTTAACGGAACTTCATTGTTCTCGTAGTGCAATGGATTGTAACTCCAATTACCACTAATCGCTTGATCAAAATATTTCTGCATAATAGAAACAAGTTTAATGTAGCCATCATTATTAGGCATATCCCAAAGCAATGTATAAAAATTCTTTAAACGATTAAATTCAGGCACAATTTGCTTGAGGGGGCCTTTCTTACTTTTCTTTGTTGAGATATAATCTCTTGGTGGTTCAATGCCATTGGTCTCATTACTAACAACAGATGAACTCTCAGATGGCATTTGTGCTGACAATGTTGAATTGCGAAGTCCATAATGTTTTATATCTTCGCGCAACTGTTCCCAATCATATTGTAACTCATTACTAACTAACTCATCAACATCTTTCTTATATGTATCAATAGGCAATATACCTTGTGCATATTTTGTTCTATCAAAGTATTCGCATTTTCCTTTTTCAAGTGCTAAATTATTAGAAGATTTTAACAAATAATATTGAAATGCTTCTGACAACTGATTTATTAACTGTAATGCATCTTCATCATTATAACCCACTTTATTCTTTGCCAAATAATGTGCTAATCCAATATAACCAATTCCTAATGATCTTCGTGCCCGAGTGCTTTTCTCTGCGGCAGGAACTGGATAATCTTGCATATCAATAATTTCATCTAATGCTCTAACTGCTAAATCACATACTTCTTCTAATTCACTAACATGATTTATACGCCCAATGTTAACAGCAGAAAGAATACATAATGCAATCTCACCATCTGAATCAATTTCTTGTATTGGTTGTGTTGGTAATGTAATTTCTTGGCAAAGGTTACTCATATATATTGTATCAGTAAAACTACTATGAGTATTACAATGATCAACATTCATAATATAAACACGACCAGTTTCGGCCCGTTCTTTCAAAAGTCCATTAATTAGTTCGCGAGCACTTACAGTTTTCTTTGGAATACTATATGCTCTTTCATATTTTTCATACAACTCTTGAAATTCTACATCATCACCTGACATGAATACCTCATACAATTCAGGTGCATTATGTGGACTAAACAATGTTATAGTACTATCACTAATATATCTTTCATAAAAAAGACGCCGTAATTGAACACTATAATCTAACTTTCTAACACGATTATCATCTGTGCCTTTATTATTCTTAAGAACAAGTATATCTTCAATCTCTTGATACCAAATTGGAAAATGTGTTGTAGCACTACCACCCCTTACACCATTTTGTGTGCAACATCTAACAGTTGCTTCAAACTTTTTAAGAAAAGGAATAATACCTGTATGCTGAACTTCACCGCCACGTATTTTAGAATTAATTCCTCTAATGCGTCCAGCATTGATACCAATGCCTGCTCGTTGTGCAACATAACGTCCTATTGCCATATCACTACTAAAAATAGATGGTAAACTATCATCGACATCAACTAATACACACGAAGCAAACTGTCTCAATGGTGTTCGCACACCTGCCATTACTGGAGTAGGAATATTAATCCTGTGTGTACTAATAGCATTGTAATATCTTTTTACATATTGTAAACGAGTTGATTCAGGATAATTTGCAAACAAGTGTGCCGCAATTAGAATATACATATATTGAGGTGTTTCAAAAACAGCTCCTGTACTTCTATCCTGCACAAGATATTTGTCAACAACTTGCCTTAATCCTGCATATGTAAAAAGAAAATCTCTATCATGATTTATAAAACTATTAAGTTTATCAATTTCATCCTCATCGTATATTTCACTAATATTTGTATCATACAATCCTAATTCTAAATTACGACCAATAATGTCTTTAAGATGTGGATACAAAAACGGCCACTCACCAAAATTTAACGAATTAAGTGCCTGCTTACGCAATGCAAAAAGCAAAAGCCGAGCAGCTGCAAATTGATAATTAGGGTTCTCTAAAGAAATAAGATCAGATGCACTACGAACTAAAATTGCCTGTACATCATCAGTAGTAATACCATCATAAAATTGCAAACCACTGTTCATCTCAATTTGGCTTGCTGATACGCCTGCTAACTCGTCGCAGGCTTCAAATGTCATTCTGTGTACTTTACTAATATCTAAATGTTCGCGTCTGCCATCACGTTTGATAACAGAAATATCATGCTGTGGGGTCACGGCTTATTCCTTAAAATTATTTTACAATGAACAGAATGGGTTAAATCTATTTACCAACATCATACTGTTCATATACTCGATTGTACTGATTATTGACACAAACAAAAGTAGCACACTTTGGCATGTCCTTAACTCGACGAGCACCAATATATGTGCATGACGATCTGACACCTCCAAGTACCTCAACAACTGTATCTCCTACTGGTCCACGAGCAGGAACTTTAACAACACGGCCTTCCGCACCACGATATCCATCTTTACGAGAACCATGCACTTCCATTGCACGATCCGAACTCATTCCATAAAACTCTGCTGTTCCATTGGTAACATGCATTTCACCCTCATTATGTCCTGCTAACATACCGCCTAACATAACAAAGTCTGCACCTCCAGCAAATGCTTTAGCAACATCTCCCGGAACTGTGCATCCACCATCAGCAATAACATTTCCACCAAGTCCATGCGCTGCATCAGCACACTCGATAATACCACTTAACTGTGGAACACCAACACCTGTCATTATTCTCGTAGTGCAAACAGAACCTGGGCCAATTCCACATTTTACAATATCAGCACCGCTTATAACTAACTGTTCAGTCATCTCACCTGTAATAACATTACCTGCTATAAGAATCTTATCAGGAAAATCATCTCGAACACGCTTAACAAAATCTGAAAAGTTCTGCTGATATCCATTTGCAACATCAATACAAATAAACTTAATATCTGGCCATTTTTCTAAAATTATTTTTGCTTTCTTATAATCTTCAGCATCATCCTCAAAAATTGCATTAGTTCCTGTACAAATTGAGATATTATTTAAACTTAATCCATTTCCAATTGCGTGTTCCCAATCATTAAGAGTATAATGCTTACGAATAACAGTAAGCATATTAAACTCTTGCAATACTTTTGCCATTGAAAACGTTCCGACACCATCCATATTTGATGCCATAACTGGCACACCAGTCCAACTATATTTTGAATGACGGAATGTAAATTCTCTTTCTAAATTTACACTTTTCCTACTTGTAAGGGTTGATCGCTTTGGTTTTAGTAAAACATCATTAAAATCTAACTTGGTGTCTTGCTCAATACGCATACGAAAAATAAAATCCTTTGTTTGTAATAAATACTATTGTTATGTTACTAGAAGATGTGGGAAAAGTCAAGTCTAAAGTTAACAATACTTATGAAGAGAAAAAAACTATGAAAACAAAATTAGTCGAAAAACCCGAAGACGACCGAGAAGGCGGTAAGCGTGATGCTACATCACCGGCTGGTAGTGGGTCCGATCCTCTTTATAAAAGAATGATAATGCGGGCACGTGCCAAATATCCATATGCACAATCAGATGCTCATGCTTTAGCAAGATGGTTCCAAGATAAAGAAAAAGAAGATCAAGCAGACACTGAATTTTTAAAACTTGAGTTAGATGACATGCAAAAACAAATGGATACAATGAAAAAAGAGATCAATGAAATTAAAAGAATTATCGGCGAAGCCTGAGTATCTCTACCATGTTACCTTTACAAAAAATGTTCCGAACATTAAAAAGAAAGGTTTAGTCCAATTCCAACCAAGCAACTGGGTTAAAGGTCCAGGCGGCGATCGATACAATAATGACATCGCTGGTATATTTGCGTTTGATCATCCAGAGGATGCATTAAACTGGGCAGGTAAAATGGAATGGGAATTCCGCGACACAGACAAAGACATGTCCATTGTGCGTATTGACATGGAAGACTTTTGGGAAGATGATCCAGCAGAGGATCCATTTGTTTCCAACAAAGGTAAAGCAAGATACAGTAATCGAAATATTAGTGCAGATAAAATTATAGATGTGCTTGATATGAGTGGCATTAAGAGACCTGGCGATCTTGGCATATCACGAGACGAATGGCTTGCACAAGTTTCAAAGAAATTAACAGAAATGCACGGCGGTGGTGGCATACCTGATTATACAACAATGCCAGCATACGGATTAAAAAGGGCAAAAAAGGGCAAACATAAATTTTTTGTTCCTAAAGGTGAGAAACTACCAGCAGGCGTTGGGGCGATTAAGGAGTTTGGAGATACTGACATTCTAAGTAAAAAGGATGTCGAAATGTACGGTCGGCGTAATCTTAAAGCCAAACCAATAGTATATGTTGATATGGATGGCGTGTTAGTTGACTTTTTTGGTGAATGGGCAAATATGCACGGTGTAGAAAGTTGGCGTGATATTTTACCACTAATGAAATCACAAGGTAAAACAATTGATGATGCGTTAGATGCTATTAGAGCAAGAGATGATTTTTGGATTAACTTAAAACCACACACAGGTGCTAAGGCATTACTTGCCGCTATTAAAAAACATGCAGGAGAATATATTATACTTTCATCTCCTTTAAGTAATGATCCAAATTCAGAACCTCAAAAAAGAGCATGGGTTAAAAACAACCTCAGTGCATTTCTTCCAAAGGAAGTTATTATACATAAACGCAAACAAGATTATGCAACACAAGCAGATGGCACACCAAACATACTAATTGATGATTTTAGCAACCAAATTAAGCCTTGGAAAGCCGCAGGTGGTATTGCTCTTAAACATAGCAATACAAATACTGCTACTACAGTTACTGCATTAAAACAACAATTTGAATCAGCAGTTACTGAAGCAACACAAAAATATTATCACGGTAGTCATGATAAATTTGAAGTTGGTGAAATCTTAACCCCTGGTGAAGATGATTATGAGGAAGGGATGGAAAATGTAGAATGGTATCATATATTACACCAACATAGACCAATGGAATCCAGACAACATTCGTGGTCAGTGTTTATGACTGGTAATGAAGATGATATAGATGTTGCTGGTGGTTCAACTGATTATGTTTATGAAGTAGAACCAATTGGAGATGTAGAAAGACATGATATAAATTGGGCGTCTGAGATTAGTTACTTATTAGATGCAGGACACAAGCCAGATTCTAATGAAATAAAAGAGGCCGCGGCAAACTACTGGGCAGGCAAACCTCATCATAACGAGCAAGTATGGGAATACTTGGCACCCAAAGCAAAGATTGTTGGCATGTTAGATGAAGGCGAAGTTATTCATCATGATTTTAGACCTATAGACCCAAAAGTATTACAGCATTTCCGGCAGGGCCTTGAAGATCCCGGATCTATACCGAAGCCAGAAGAAACACATGCGGTTATCAATGTTGAGACAGGTGAATATGCCTTTACTAATAGACCACGTGATGGTAACTGGACACATATGATTCCAATTGAGGACTTTACTTACTTTGATGTTGCTGATGATCCTAACTTCTTTAAAGATTTCCCAGAAGAAGAATTAGTTAATTGGGAGCCTATCAATGTTAAAGCTGCCAAAGAGGCATGGAAAGTTACATTGCCTAAAAAGAGTAAGAGAAAAGAAAAGTCAAAACAAGACAAAAATTGGTCTATGTTAAAAACTGCACTTGAAAGTGATTTATTTGAAGAAGGAGCAGGCGATTGTTTTCATGTTGCTGGTAGAACAATGATAGACATGACTGAAGAGCAAGAAGTATATGGTATGAAAATGATACATGCATATGTTTATGGACAAGGCGAGTTAAAAGGAAGACGGTTTCCTCATGCATGGATTGAGCAAGGTGATGTTGTACTTGATAACAGCAATGGTAATAATATAGTAATGCGTAAAGAGCAATATTATCCACTTGGCGGTATTGTAGAAGAGTCGGGAGCATATGCTACATATGTGAAAGAAGATTGTTTAGTTAAAATGTTAAAACATAGTCATTGGGGACCATGGGACTTAAACGACAGTCTTGACGAAGGAATACCGGATGAAGTAAAAGAAATTGGTAAGAAAAAGTCAAGAATACCAAGTAAAACTTTAAATACAATTAAAGATGAACTCGGTCTCGACACACAAGTCGAGACTGCTTGGGAAAGGTTTAAGTCAGATGTGGCATAGTTTACTTACAGCAGATTTTTTAGGGAATCGACATTGGGTCCTAACAAAACCATTATCATACGAAATCTTTGATTTTATTGATGATAGTTATTTAAAAATATGGCAAGGCATTGGAGCAAGCATGGTTCTCCACAAGCACGATTATAGTTTACTAATTACTGTACCAAAAGGCTACCATACAGACCTTGCATCAATTGCTAGACCAATGTGGGTTGCTATCTCTCCTTGGGATGTTGCAAGGGCGGCAGTTGTTCACGATATGTTGTATGGACTTATACGAGCACATAAAGCACACCTTTCAAAAACACGCATTACAGCGTTAAGGGATCAAGCAGATAAAATATTTAGACAAGGTATGAGGGACGCCGATCCTAAAATACCTAAATGGAAAATTGGAATTTGTTATTACTTTGTAAGAAGTCTTGGTTGGGCATCAATTATTAAGGAACCAAAATTTAATGCAAATAAAAAAACCAACAAACGCTGACATTATAGTAATAGGAGCAGGTCCTATAGGATTATTTACAGTGTTTGAAGCAGGAATACTCGACCTCGAATGCCATTTAATTGATAGTCTCGGACGGCCCGGTGGTCAATGTATAGAATTATATCCTGAGAAACCAATATATGATATTCCAGGTGTTCCTTCTCAAACTGCAAGAGAACATATCGATGCATTAATGAAACAGGCTAAACCATTTAATCCAACTTTCCATTTAGCACAAACAATTGCACAACTGGTTCCATCTGATGATGGATTTTTTATCGGAACATCTGCTGGCAAAGCATTTAAAACACAGAATATTATTATTGCTGGTGGTGCTGGCAACTTCCATCCAAAAAAACCAGAAACTGAAGGGTTAGAAGAATTTGAAGGAAAAGGTCTTGAATATGCAGTTAGGGACCGTGCAAAATATTTTAATAAACGAGTAATTATATTTGGTGGTGGTGACAGTGCATTAGATTGGACTGTAGATTTAGCACAAGAAGCAAAAGAAATTACACTAATACATCGTACCTCTCGATACCGTGCAGCGCCACATACTGTAAACCAAGCAAGAGCATTACCTAATGTAAAAGAAATTACTGGTGATGTAGACAGCATACATCGTAAAGGTGGAAAAGTTGAATATGCTACTGTTAAAACAGAAAATGGTAACGAAATTGTTCCATGTGATGAAATACTAATCTTTTTTGGACTTAAAACTGATCTAACATTCCTCAAAAGTTGGGGATTAACATTAGATGAAGATGGACGAAAAATTCCAGTTGATACAGAAAAATTTCAAACCAATGTTCCAGGTATTTTTGCTGTAGGGGATATGTGTACCTACCCAGGAAAACTACCACTCATACTATGTGGGTTTCACGAAACGACATTAGCAGTTCAGGAATGCTTTCGACGAGCACGACCGGGTGAAAAATTAAGATTTTTATACACAACAACATCGCCTAAACTACGAGCAAAACTAGATAATCAACATTAAACTAAAACATTGTTTTTAACAGTTATCCACGGTACATAAATTGCTTCACCTGTTTTTACTATAAATTCAGTTGCTTCGCCTTCAGTAATTAACTCAAGTAACAAATTTAATGCTTTAATTGTATCAGAATGAGACACTACCAAAATATGTCCTTTATCATGCAGAGGTAAAAGTTCTTCTACAAGCCACGAAGTTAATCGATTAACAACATTGTCGACACTTTCTCCATTTGGATATGGAATATCCAAACTACGTTTAAAACTTCGAAATTTTTTCTCACCATATTCTATTAACAATTCTGCTTTATCTCTACCAGTAAAATCACCATGATCTCTTTCTGCTAGCTGTTGATGAATATTAATATCACAAACACTAAAAGTTTTTTCTAAAATAATTTCAGCAGTATCATATGCTCTAGCCAATGGCGAACTAAAAATATAATCAAAACGAATTTTTTTATCTGTAAGCTCTTGTCCTAACTTTTCTGCTTCTTTAATACCTTTCTTTGATAACTTACTATCAACAGTTCCTGTAAAAAGATTTGCTCGATTATATAAACTTTGTCCATGTCTTGCAATAATTAACATTTATAACATCCATTCGTTGTCTTCCCAAGCTTCTTCAAATAATAAACTACTTACACTTTCCTCATTATGCACATTAACAATTGCTCTTGCTAAAAGCGAAGCAATACTTACATAACGAAGTGAACCAATTTCAATTGGCCTGTCAGGTTTAATTGTATCTGTAACAACTACTTCACGAAGATTACTATCAGGTATTCTTACATCTGCCAATTCATTTAAAACACCATGTGTAATATATGCTTTAACACTGGTAGCTCCTCTCTCCATTAATGCATCAGCGGCATTGCAAAGAGATCCACCACTATCAACAATATCATCAACAATAAGGCAATCCCTATCCTCAACATCACCAACTACATGCATAACTTGGCTTGCACCTGGTGCTGGACGCCTTTTGTCTATAACAGCAATTTCAGTATCAAACTTTTTTGCAAATCCTCTAGCACGTTCTGTTCCTCCTGCATCAGGACTAACAAAAACTAACTTATCACCATTTAAATTTGCCTTAATATCAGCAACTAAAATTGGCCTTGCAAAAAGTGTATCAACAGGAATATCAAAAAATCCCTGTATTTGTCCAGCATGTAAATCAACCGTTAACACACGATCGGCACCTGCTGTTGTAATTAAATTAGCAACAAGTTTGGCACTAATTGGTGCCCTACTTGCCATTTTACGATCTTGTCTTGCATATCCAAAATATGGAATCACCACAGTGATACGCCTTGCACTTGCTCGGCGCAATGCATCAGTAACAACAAGGAGTTCCATTAAATTTGTGTTTACTGGTGAACTGGTACTTTGAATTATAAATGTATCTTTACCACGCATATTATCATCTATTTCAACCCTTATTTCTCCATCAGCAAACCTTCCAATATTTGCTTTAGATAAAGGCACACCAGTCTTTTGAGAAATCTTACGAGCAAGATCGATATTCGAATTTCCTGCGATGAGTTTCATAGTATCCTCAATGAATTTTCGGTAGTTTTGCAGCCCAATCAAAATAGAGATCTCGTATTGTAGTTGAAAGCGGTCCTATACCAAGATCATTGTCTTCTAATTTGGTTACTGGTAAAACTTTATTTAAGTTTCCTGTCATAAAAAGTTCATCAGCTTCTTTCAAAAACTCTGGAGAAATTTCTTTCTCAATAATACGAATCTCATTATCTTTACACAAAGTAATTACTCTACCTCGAGTTACCCCACTTAAAAACATTTGACTTGGTATTGGGGTGTATACCGTGTCATCTTTTATCATAAACAAGTTACTACTGGTAAACTCACAAACATTACCTAAAATATCAAGCATTATAGCATCATCAAATCCTAACGACCTAGCAATGCGTTGTGCTATTCCACTATTAGGATATAAGCACGATGCTTTTGCGTCTACTGTATCAGACAATGGCAATGGTTTAATTCTATCTGTAAAACAAGCTGTTAATTCTCCAGGTGGTTGTAATGGTATTGATGCTAAACTAAATGAAAAATGCGTATCATTAGGATTGTTATCAATTGCAATTCCTTTAGTACACCAAAACATTGGTTTAATATAAAGTTCTGCCTTCTTTGGAAAAAATTTAACTCCTTCCTTTGCTAACTCAACTAATTCATCACTTGTTATATTAGGATCTAAATTAACTGCTTTAGCACTCTTAATTGCTCTAGTCATATGGGCAATTATATCTGGCATTGTTCTATTAAAATATCTTGCGCCATCAAAGACAACTCCACTTAACCACGAAGCATGATCAAAACTTTTTAAAATTGGCACATCTCTCTTGTGCCACTTATCCTTATAATAAACAACGACCCTATTTGCAGCGTCGTCTAAATGTTTCAGATTTCGAGAATCTTTCATGCACCACCTCTAAACATATTTATTGCTAATGGCCCCTCTCTCCGCCATAAACGGTGACCTGCCTCATGATCTGTGTCTAGTGTAATTTGACACCCGTACAAGTCTTACCTAGTCGACTACACAGTAAGGTGGTGGTACTGCATAGTCTTGTACAAATTAGTATATACTAACCCTCTATTAAATCTTTTCATTGTTAAAAAATTAATCCATATTATATTCACACTTATAATATCAGCTGATCGGAAGCCACCCGCCTATATTATTATATCACTATTTAAATCTATTATCAGTATCTAACTAATGTTTCATTTTAAGCACCTCCACATTATCTATATTACTACGATAATGTCCTTCTGTCAAGTTAAAACCATCCTTTAAAAATCGGTGCGCCGGTGCGGTTCTAACCCATGTTCTTGTCTGATACTTCTCAGCAAGACCCATTGCCTTTTCTTTAGTCCTTACATGGCATTCAATTACTTTTATACCGTTATCAAGAACAACTACCCAAGGCAAAGTACATTTCTCTCTTATTTCCTCAACCGTAATATTAAAATCTGGCATTGTTAATTACCAACATAGTCACCAAACAATCCATGTATAACATCTAATGCATCAATTAAATTATCAAAAATCCAATTTGCATTAGTTTGTATAAGTGGGTGTGATGCTAGATACTCATCATTTGTTACAACAATAAGTGGTTTCCGCAAACCAATTGCCCAACCTATCTCAATTGTCGTACCATACGACGGTCGGCGTTCGTTTAACTCTTTCGGCAAATATGCTAATACTAAATCACATGACTCAGTATCATACCAATTCTTTGCGGCAATTGCTTTAGGTGTATTAAATCGAGAATCTGTACCTGACGTATAATGGTTCGTTGATATTGGCTCACACCTTAACGGAGAAATTCCAATTATATTCTCATTAAGATTGTCTTGAACATATCCACGCCAATTATTAGCCTCGTCCTCAGTACAACCAGCAATTGGTCCAGCAAGATAAATGTACTTTTTCATACTACTATATTACAATAAAGAATTCGGTTTGTCAACGATTAGTTAATATTTCCAATGCTAAAACTATCTCATCATTAAGTTTGCTAATCAACTTTAAATTTCTTTCATGATATGCTTTTATTTCTGCTACATAATATTCAATAGGCTGAGACGAATTATATGCTTCCATTAATTGTATTATAACTCTCTCATTTTGATTACAAAAAAGATCCTCATACGAAATATCATACATTTGATCATCAGATAAAAAATCTAACATACCTGACCATGGTCTGCCAGATGCCGAGGCCTTTTTCATATCATATGGGTAAACTGCACCGTAACACCCTCTTTTATTATCGTTTAACCAATTTATTATTTTCTCAACAAGATCATCAACATTTTCGATAATTGTTGTATCTATAGTAAATTTAAATTTAAATTTATTAGCAGAGACAACATTTTCAATAATCATTGTATCTATAACTGCGTAGGCAATTAATGAAAAAATTAACTTAAAATTTTCCTTTGGTTCTAATAAATTTTTTACATAGTTAAATACATTTCTTATTGATTGTCGTTGTTCTAATGAGGAACCAAAAAATACTGGATTTACTGTACTTAATATCTCGTCTTCTCTCATTTTAACATAACAGAGTAATATAGAAAATTCAAACCAATATGAATCCCACACATTAATATTAATTACTTTTGCTTTGTCAAAATTTTTATAATAGAAATAAGGAATAACTGGTAATGAATGCATCTTAAAATAATTGGCTTTTCCTAATATATTCTTCTTAATATTATCATCATTACTCTCAGAAAAAGTACCAGAAACATCCAATGTTCTCAGTAAAGCAATATTATCGTTAGTTAATATTGGACTTACTAATGTTATATACGATTCATGTATTGTATATCTATTATTATGCAATGTCGGACGATGATCTTTGTCCAGGCTGTTAACAAAAAAAGTATTAAGAACAAAATCACCACCAGCTCCTCCAGTGTAAACAAGAAAAACCGCATCTTCAATATTAATAGATTTATAATACTTTGAATTAGTTTTGAAAAACTCGTCTAATTCTTTCCATTTATTTTTTTGATCAGGTAATAACTTATCTGATTGAAGAATATATTCTAAATCCATTAATACTATTTAATATGAATAGGCTCTTTATCACGGACTTCCTCAGGAAACTGATACCACTCACCAATACCTATTTTATTATCTCGGCCAGCATAACCATTCCATGTTTGGACTAATACTTTATTCTTACGCATAAGATCAAGAACATCGTGGTCATCAGAGATATATTTGTATTGCCTATCAAAAATTTCAATAGTATTATTCAGATGAAGCACTACAAGATATCCTGCTTCTGCAACAAAATCATTTAATCCACTCATAGAAGTCTCCTTAATTTAAACTTTTACCAGGTAATATACAAATCTCGTCTTCAATCATTTCATTAAGATATTTTTTCCACTTTGGATCATCATAACATTTTTTAGGAACAAGAATACATTCAATGTCAGCCTTATAAAGATGTTCTGCATAAAAAGCCGGATCAGTGAGATTCAATTCATGCCATTCTTGTGTATCATACCAATACACTATCCATTTTTTTGTCTTTTCAACAAGTTTGGCCAGATGTTCTTTTTCAGTCATAGCCACACATCGTCTGTACGTTTTCTAACTTCGTACAAGTCATCGTCAAGTTGGTCCATCTTGTCGTTAGCAACAAAAGTGACACCTGTTTTTTCTTTACAGTATCGTAGGATTGTGTTGTAATCGTTATGAACATTAAATCCAAGTTTATTAACAGCAGTGCCCATTGCCATCTCACAAAAACCTTTAGCAACTTCTCGGCCTTCGCATTGTTGAACAAGATTTTCTATAGCACCCAACAAGTAAAACACATTGCCTTTTGGGCCACTGAGGTTTAACTTAATATGATTAAACCCATACGAATGATCAAAGAATTGTTTTTCCATTACTGATCCTTATATAATTTGTTTGTTCCACCGGATGTAAGCCATGCTTCATACTTTTCTCTTGATCCCCAACACATTGCTGGTGCAAAACTATGAAAAAAGTTTACCCAAAATTTAAGCAATTCAGTATTAGTGTCATCTGCTCTGTTTACTGCTTCAAAAAGATTATTAGTAATAATTGAACTTAAAAACCCACCTGGGTCGAGGCCATCCTCAATATACCTGCGTGTTGATTCACGCATATGATCAGGAAGCCGATCATAATGGACCTTCATTAAAAATGGTAATATCTTTGCAGTCATTCTGGGCGATCTGGTTTTACTTTACTTCTGCCCCATGCCCAATCAGAAAATGCTTTACGCAATTCTTGGAATTCAGGGGGTGAATTTTTTACGACACGTTGTATATGCTCTGCTTGATCTCTACCACGTTGCCACTGCCGATGATCATCGCTCATATCATAAGTCCAATCATGCCTTGCTAACAAATCCCAAAATTCTGCTATATTCATACTACTATTATAAGATATCTTGAGTTTTTGTCAACCTTAAGAAAATAGACCCAATTTAGTGGTATTATTTACCCTTTGCTAGGCGTTCTTCTGCTAAACGATTAGCCACAATATTTGTAGGGATACTTTCTGCTCGGCTAATCTCGTATATTTCCATCAGACGTTCAAATATCCCATCTATTGCAATAGCGACATCAAATTCATCATAATCACCTGAGAGTTCCGCGGCACTGTTAATAACACCTCCCGAATTAACCAAATAATCCGGAGCAAGTAAAATCTTCTTTACTAACATAGCATATCCAGCAAGTTTATCCTCAAGTTGATTATTTGCACAACCGCAAATTATTTTGCACTTAAATCTTTCAATTGTATCTTCATCTATAATACCGCCCAATGCACACGGTGCAAAAATATCACACTCAACATCATAAATTCTGCTTGGACGTTTAACTGGCGTTGCACCAAACTTTAAAACTGCTTTTGCTACTAAATCTTTGTTTATATCTGTAACTGTTAATTTTACTTTTTTTCTCTTGAGCATACTTGCAACACGCCATCCAACAGTTCCAAGCCCTTGAATAACAACATGTAATCCCTCAAGTTTCTTACCGGGTGCCATCCTATCTCGTAGCATGTTTATAGATGCTTCCATTCCTCTAACAACACCCAATGCTGTAGGAGGCGAAGGATCTACACTGCGTATGTCTGGATTTACATGAGCAATATGATCACATGTTTGTGACATAATTTTTAAATCTGGAATAGTAATTCCTACATCTTTACCAGCAATATAATCTCCATTTAAAGATTGCACTAGCTCACCAAAACTTTTAAGCATATCTTTGGTCTTTGGTCCATCTTTGAGATCAATTACACCCTTACCGCCGCCATAATCTAATCCAGCAAGACTATTTTTATAAGTCATTGCTTTAGCGAGTAAAATGCTATCTTTCCGTGCGGCATAACTTCGAGGATATTTCCATGCACGAACTCCGCCCAATGCTGGGCCAAGTTTTGTAGAATATACAGCAATAAATCCGTTTAGACCAGTAGTTTCATCAATGCCCTGAACAACTCTCTCACAGTATGGGAGATTAAGTTCCTTAATAACTAATGCCATTGACTATTCTCTCTCGTCAACTACCTGATCAATTATTCCATAGTCTTTTGCTTCTTTAGAAGTCATAAAATTATCTCTATCTGTATCATTGTTAATAACTTCTAATGTCTGGCCAGTAAGTTCACTTAACAAAGTATTAAGTTCTTCTCTTAAACGAATTATCTCTCTAGCATGAATTTCTATATCGCTAGCCTGTCCTTGGAATCCTCCAAGTGGCTGATGAATCATAATACGAGAATGTGGTAATGCAAATCTACTTCCTTTTTCGCCTGCGGCTAATAAAAATGATCCCATACTTGCAGCTTGGCCTACACACATTGTATGCACTGCTGGTTTAATATATCGCATTGTATCAAATATTGCCATACCAGAAGAAATTTGTCCTCCTGGACTATTAATATAAAAATTTATAGGCTTACTTGTACTTTCACTTTCTAAATACAACATTTGTGCTACAATCAAATTTGATGATATGTCATCAACAACTCCATTCAAAAATACAATGCGTTCTTTTAAAAGTCTGCTGTAAATATCATAGCTTCGTTCACCGTGTCCGGTCTTCTCAACTACCATTGGAACTAAAGTACTCATTTCTTCGTCTCTCCTTTCTTTTTAAAAGTTTTTGGTTTATTTTTCTTCTTTTTTCGTAAACTCTTGATTATGTAATCTCTGCTTTCCTTACCATCAAAAGTTTGTTTAAACTTTTCTACAACATTTAATGATTCTAAAAATAACATATTACCATCTATTTTATAAAGAAATTTTGTAGTAAGAGATGTTCTATACCCAGCAGCCCATTTATTTAATTGCTCATTTGCTTTCAACGAATCCATCATCCGTGAAATAGGGTCCTTATCACTGACTACTACAATGATTCTATATGAGAATTTAACTCTACCTTCGCCGGTATCAATATTATTAATCATTCATTTTACAACAATCCCATTTCGAGCTTTGTTGCTTCGGGGATCATTTCCATATCCCATGCGGGTTCAAAAGTTACTTCTACTTCTACTTCATCTATACCTTCTACCTTTCCAGCATCTCCAACTGTTTCATACAGATAATCTGCTACAGGGCAAAAGGGAGATGTAAATGTCATTAGTATATCACACTTCTTTTCTGTTAATGTTATGTCATATATCAATCCCAAATCATAAACATTAACAGGAATCTCAGGATCATAAACACTTTTCAAATTATTTACAATATTTTGGATTATAGGATCCGTTATTTCGCCTTTTTCTGCATGTGCTGTCATTATACTGCCTGTATCCTGTTAATCATCATTTCAATCATCTGATAAAAACCATTTTGTCTATTCATTGTTAATAATTGTTCCATTTCTATTTTTTTAAAATGATCTGTTGTAATCTGCTTTGCTTCCTCTATTGGAGAAGAATTAAAAACATCTAATAGTATATAAGCATAACCACTTGCTATCATAGCATCACTCCATGCCTTAAACTTACCATCTTCCCAATCAACAAACAAACTAAACTGACAACGACTAACTCTATTTTCATCAATACGTTTTTCCTCACTTAATGGATCTTCTAATAACTTTTTACCAAAGGAGATCATCCATTTATATACTTCCGTACTATCGATTGATTGCAAAGCTTCAAAATTATCTTTGTAATGTTCAAGTTTATCGTCTATGACCATCCTGCATTTTCACCTGTTGCTGTAAACTCTAATCCAGCCATGCGTCCTATGTAAACTTTGTCTACTGGCGTTTTTTTACTTAATATTACTTTTGTATTAGTACCTTCAACTACTACTTCAAGAAACCTGTCAGATTTTTTCATAACACTTGCTTTAAGTGTTTTATTATTATCTGTACAAGTTATCTGAACCAGTTCCATTACTTTAATGCTTCTTCGATTGTTCCGTCTTTGTGCATATCATACACAATGTCAGAACCACCAACAAATTCCCCATTAACATACAGTTGTGGAATTGTTGGCCAATTACTAAATGATTTAATACCATCTCGTAACTCTGAATCTGCTAAAACATCATATTCTTGATATTCAGTACCAAATTGTTCTAATATTTTTATAACACGACCACTAAATCCACACTGTGGAAAATCGCGTGTTCCTTTCATAAACAGAACAATTTTATCTTTGTCTATTGCTTCTTGTATTTGAGTGTTATTCATTATCCTACCGATCCCTCCATTGAGACTTCTAATAACTTGTTTGCCTCTACTGCAAACTCTAACGGTAATTTTGAAAATATTTCCTTACAAAAACCATTCACAATAAGATTCCTTGCATTTTCTGCATCAATTCCTCTTTGCTGACAATAAAACAATTGGTCCTCACTAATTTTTGAGGTAGTTGCCTCATGTTCTATTGTTGCTGTATTATTTTTGCACTCTATGTAGGGATTCGTGTGTGCTCCACAGTTACTTCCCATCATAAGTGAATCGCATTGTGTATAGTTTTTAGCAAAATCTGCACCTTTGCCAATTCTAACTAATCCTCTATATGTATTATTTGCATGTCCTGCTGAAATACCTTTTGAGATAATAGTTGATTTTGTATTTTTACCTATATGTAGCATTTTAGTGCCAGTATCTGCTTGCTGATAATTACCTGTAAATGCAACAGAATAAAATTCTCCAACACTCTCGTCTCCTTGCAATATGCAAGAAGGGTATTTCCAAGTAATAGCACTTCCAGTTTCAACTTGTGTCCATGTAATCTTACTACGATAGCCTTTACACTTTCCTCGTTTAGTTACAAAATTATAAATTCCACCTTTGCCTTCCTCATTGCCAGGATACCAGTTTTGCACAGTTGAATACTTAATCTCTGCATTGTCTAACGCAACTAATTCTACTATTGCGGCATGCAATTGATTCTCATCACGCATTGGTGCTGTACATCCTTCCAAGTATGAGATATACGATCCTTCGTCGGCAATGATTAGTGTCCTTTCAAACTGTCCTGTATCTTCATCGTTAATTCTAAAATATGTGCTTAACTCTAATGGACATTTTGTATTTTTTGGTATGTACACAAAACTGCCATCACTAAACACAGCACTATTAAGTGCCGCAAAATAATTATCACCTTGCGGGACTACACTACCTAAATACTCTTTAATTATTTCAGGGCATCTATGTACTGCTTCACTAAAACTACAAAAAATAATTCCTAATTTAT
>Ga0310342_100000022_pt1 | contig 75995 bp, 71 predicted proteins | sample S15DNA20500_MG_FD_206155 | JGI IMG/M metagenome (GOLD analysis project Ga0310342, IMG submission 206155) | Marine microbial communities from station ALOHA, North Pacific Subtropical Gyre - S1503-DNA-20-500_MG | ecosystem: Environmental > Aquatic > Marine > Oceanic | place: Pacific Ocean: North... | reverse complement strand
GAGCACTGTTCATCGTGGCGAGCAAATCTGGATCGACACTTGAATCGATGCTCTTCGAACAGTACTTCTTCGAGCGAGTACGGAGATGTGTCGGCATCTCGCACGTTGGGTCACGCTTTGTTGCTATTACCGATCCAGGCTCTGCGCTTGAGCAATTAGCGGACTCGAAGCGATTCCGGGCTACGTTTCACGGACTGCAGACAATCGGCGGGCGTTACTCGGCGTTGTCACACTTCGGCATGGTGCCAGCAGTGACAATGGGGATAAACGTGAGCCGACTTCTGGACCGAGCTGAGGCGATGGCAGCTATGTGTGGCGCTACGACGGCAGTTGCCAACAATCCGGCCGTTCAGTTGGGTCTGCTCTTGGGAATGGCGGGACTTCAGGGGCGCGATAAGGTTACGGTCGTGACCTCGCCGGAGATCTGTGGTCTCGGATGCTGGCTAGGTCAACTGCTAGCCGAGTCGACGAGTAAGAACGGCCACGGTCTCATACCGGTGTACGGCGAGCAGCTGGGTTCCCCCTCGGTATATGGAGATGATCGTCTATTCGTATATCTGCGTCTTGACACGACACTGGATACCAAGCAGGACGTCGCGGTCAAACAACTTTGGACTTCAGGATGTCCAGTCATCCGATTAGGGCTCCGTGATGTCTACGATGTTGGGGCCGAGTTCTTTCGATGGGAAATGGCCACGGCTGTGGCAGGGGCCGTGCTCGGCGTCAATCCCTTTGATCAGCCAGATGTGGAAGCGAGCAAGGCCGCGACGCGGAATCTGATGACTGAGTTCGAGAACCTGGGGCAGCTGCCGTATGAAGAGCCGGTGGCGCGGCTTGAGTACGATGGTGGTTCGCTTACGGCTTACGTCAACGCGGGTAATGCCGCGGCCCTAGGTGCTGAAGTAGCAGCTGGAGATTTGGAGGCACTGGTTGCAACGCATTGTGCCCGTCTTCGCAGGAGTGACTACCTCGCCGTACTAGCGTACGTGGAAATGTGTGTTCCGCACCACGAAGTCTTGCAGCGACTACGGCATCGGGTCCGAGACACCACTCGTGTCGCGACCTGTCTTGATTACGGACCTCGCTTTCTTCATTCCACTGGCCAGGCATACAAAGGTGGTCCGCCAACTGGGGTATTCCTGCAACTTACCTGTGAGGATTCCCATGACCTTGCCTTGCCGGAGCAGTCATTCACCTTCGGTATCGTCAAGGCCGCGCAGGCGTGTGGTGACTTTCAAATGCTTGACGACCTGAAACGGCGAGCACTGCGGCTGCACGTAACGGGATCGGTCCGCCAGGGGCTGGAACACGTGCTGGAACTTGTCGAACGGGGTCTTGGACACGCGTAACGAATGTTTAAAGCCCGTAACTTTGCATGGAGATCGGTTCGTGTCATTCCAACGGGTGCAAACATTGAACGGTCGCTGATGGTATGGGTTCACAACCGCGTGGTTCAAAAACCGAACGTGGCCTGAATTGCGGTTTCGGTTCGTGGTGGAACGACGGGTGCCACATTGTTTGGTTGGTAGATAAGAGTCTCCCATGGTGAGCTCACACTACAGGCATTAGGTTGTGCTTCTACATAGCTGCTAGCGTACTTCGGCTCCCCCTTGCCGGTCGTCCGGTACGAACCTATTTCTCGCTGGCATGAGGACCGCCGGCAATGTTTCGGCAGTCATTCTTGCGTCTTCGGATATGACCTTGTTCTTGGCAAGGATCCATGCAACGAGCCCGTAGATTTGGTTGGGCGTCAGTGTCCCCGGCGAGGTTCGTGGCATGGCACGGTTTATGTAATCGTAAAGCGTCGTTGCGTAGGGCCAATAATTACCAACAGTGGGTGGCCTCGCGGCGGGGTCACGGCCCACAAGGGGCGCAGCGGTTCCGCCCTGCCCCTCAGAACCGTGGCACCCGGCACAAGACTGCTTCCAGGTGCGCGCCCCGTCGGAAGCGGTGCCTCCGCCTAAAGGTAAACCTGTGCCATCCGGCATCACGTCAATGTCTAGTCTAGTGATGTCGTCTGAGACCGCAGGTCGTCCAAACCCAAAGGTTCTAGGGGTTTGGACGGATCTTTGCCGCCGCTGTCCGGATGCGAGTGTCTGGATGTGGGGAAACAGGAGTGACACGGAGATGGCTAGCGCGAGCACCGTAGTCACTGAAACCCGCGGGCCGGTCATATTTGTAATCTCTCTGAACCAAATAGCATGCGACCGTTCTCACCAACCGTCCAGGAAGTAATCGGGTTTTGGTGATACCGGGTCCACGGTCCTCGTACAAGGCGGAGTGTTTCCCAGGTCGGTTGAACGTAACCGGTTTCGTCGATGGCACGACTCATAATCTCAGCGGGACTACCCGTCCAGTGCCATAAATGCCGGAACCGGACGTGAGCCTTTGAGAGCACCGGAGCCTGCAGATCGGCTGGGTGCCAGCTCATCCCACCATCGGTACTCACGTCTACCTGTGTGATCCGGCCCCGTCCGCTCCAGGCTAATCCCCGAATCTCGTGCCAGCCAGGCTCGATCACTCGTGGATACGCTGGGTCCGTGATGATTGATCGTGCGTCCATGACGAAACTGAACTGACGCGAAATGCTACCGTCACCAAGCGGGTCGGTGTATTTCGAGGTCTCTTCCCGCGTCATGAATGGCCGGTCGGCGAACTCGATCCGGCGCAGCCATTTGACACTGCTATTGCCTTCGAAGCCCGGTAACAGGAGCCGCACCGGATACCCATTGCCTGGCATTAAAGCATCGCCGTTCTGAGCGTAAACGATCATCGCGTCGTCAAACGCCTTTTCTATTGGGATACTGCGGGACATAACGGCTGCGTCTTGTCCTTCGGCGAGGAACCAGGTGGCGTTCGGCTTGGTCCCGGTCTCCCGGAGTAGTGTCGAGAGCATCACACCGGTCCATTCGGTCTGGCTCGTGAGTCCGCAGACCATTTGTGGAGGCGTTTCAGGATTGCCGCGGCGCAGGTTTCCAGCGCACTCGAGAAAACAGATACGGGAGGTTGACGGGAAGCGTTTCAGGTCGGCGAGGCTAAAGACAGTCTGACGGTCTACCAAACCGTGGATCAGAAGCTCATAGCGGTCTGGGTCGATCTCGGGCACGCCACCGTGGTGGCGCTCGAAGTGTAGATCAGCTGGTGTAATTGTGCCGCGCAGATCCTGGAGCGGTGTCCTCGACGACGTCGCGCTGGGATCGCGTCGCGGTGTAACGAATGGAGACCGCTGATCGATTTCACTGGGGCCTCGCCCGGGGCGTCGTGTTGTGTCTATTGCCTGTTGTCCGTTCACCGGCACTACGGCTGCTACGCCTACTGCGCCGACTGCTCGCCCTAGTAGTTCGCGTCGCGTTAACCGTTTACGTGCTTGAGAGGTTGTCAATGACTGTTTCTTTTTGGTCATTGTTGTTAGTTCCTTGGGATTGTCACGCCAGTCCGTTTGTAAAGAGAGAGGCCTGGCCGGGAGAAGACGCCGTTGCCGATCTACTCTTTCGTCGAAGTCTTCTAGTCAAACATTCCGCCATTCATCCGTGTGACGGCTGACTTGCACCACGGATTGCTACTCCCGTGTCAGTTGAGTCGCGATGTCGACGAACGCTTGGGCAAATCGTGTAACCCGGTCCACGTCGACGGCGCCTGGCCATCGGTCGTGTGGATGGTGGAAGAGGTCATTGCTACCGAGCAGGGAAATATATCGCCCGCCGCCAGAGTGGATGTGCTGGACTTCACCACCGGGTAGCTCACCCACAGGATGTAGACGTTCGGGTAGTTCGGCGGCGGCTTCCATCGCCTGAAGCGACATACTCTGCAGTTTGTCGTCGGATACCTGCAGTCGTGGGCTACCACCGAGTTTAGCGCCGAAGTTAGCACCGAGGTGAATCCAGGCTGCCGCGTTCGCGATGAGCGGAGCGCGAGTCCGGATGAACTCGTTAAGGCCGTAGTGGCCGAGTTCGTGTCCGGTTGACGCTACGAAAACACTAGTGCGCGCCGGGGTCGCCATCCTCAGGCTTCGCATCATTTCAAGCCAGACGGCGATGCCACCACCACGTTCGGAGGCACAAGTCCACCAGCCACTTCTTGGTGTCATGACGATGAGTGGTGGCAGAGTGGGTTGGGTGCCCCTTATTGTGGCTGTGACGTTAAAGACCTCTTCCGGACGGCGCGAAACATGTGCGACTACCCGCGCTTCAGAACCGGCGGCGGTCGCATTTTGGAGCCATTCGTGGTGCTCGCTAGAGACCTGTAGGACTACTGGCCCATAAGGTTGTTTGAAGCTCGGTGCGTTCATCAGGGCGAGCCCTTCTGGGGTGCCGTTCGCGGGCCCTCCGGTGACGGCGATGGCTGCGCGATGGGCGGTCTCGCGACGATAGCGGGAAAACTCCTGACCAGCGCGTGGGCCAACCTGGACTACACCGATGTCGGCGTTGCTCTCGATGGATCCTAACCGACCAGTGACTCCGTCAGGGTTTGTGAAGCTACCGTCGAACGTTGGTACTCCTTCAGCCCAACGTCCATCGATCTCTGCATACGCGGAATGCACATCGATTTTTGAGAAGCCCATCCACTCGAGTTCAGTTTTCAATCCGATATCGAAGATCTGGTCGGATAGCCATTGCCCGCTTGCGGCATCAACCGCGGTGCCCGTCCTGTGATCACCTTGACTGTCGTACTCTCGAAGCACCGATGCCACACGACTCCGCATTGTTTGGTCGACTCGTTGCTGCGCGATGATGCGTTCGGTCGGTATCATCACAGACGCCGCTAGTGTGCCGATGGAATACAAAAACTGCTTTCGAGTCAGCTTGGTGCTGTCACAGTCGTCGGGCCAGTCATGGCGTGTGCAGTATTTCAATGTCATCGGTGTCCTCGCAGTAGAATCTAGTGTCCCGTCCATTGGGGCCGACGCTTGTTGAGGAACGCATCGACGCCTTCTTTGAAATCGTCGCTTGTGTAACACTTGACGATCAGGTCTCGGCCGACCTCAGGGTCGATCCGACGATGGGCCTGAATACGCCCGATCATTTCCTTGGTTGCGCGAATCGTCAACGGCGCATTTGCTGCGATGGTATCGGCGTATTCTCTCACGATCCGATCCAGCTCCTGGGGTTCGGTGACCTGGGTAACGAGACCGCCTCTGAGTGCTTCGGCGGCCGTCAGGAGGCGACCGGTATACAGGAGTTCTTTTAGGAGGGTGGGGCCAATAAGATCGAGAAACCGCGCATGGTTCGCGGCAGATAGGCAATTACCGACGGTACGAGCAATGGGTACGCCGAAGCGAGACGTCGTCGTGCACAGGCGGAGATCACACGCGGCGGCAAGGGCACACCCGCCACCCGTAGTGACCCCGTCAATGTGGGCGATGGTAGGTTTTGAAACTGTTTCGAGGCGGTCAACGACGGTGTCGATGCGCTGCTCGTACGCAATGCCGTCCGCGGCGGTCTCGAAGCTGCGAAACTGTGCGATATCGGTTCCTGCGACGAACGCTTTGCCTCCGGCACCACGCAAGATAAAGACTCGGATATCTGGATCTTCGTCGACCATGGTGCAATGTTCGGCCAACGATTCGTACATTGCCCAGGTCATAGCGTTTCGCGCTTCGGGACGGTTGAAGGTTAGGGTGGCACGTGGGCCATCCTTTTCGAATATGACGTGCGTTTGGGGCACTGTAAATCCTCCTTGTTCGTTCTTACCTTAGCGACATAAATGATATGGAACAGGCACTGAACGGTCTACGCGTGCTGGACGTTGGTCAGGTTATGGCCGGACCGTTCTGCGCAATGTTACTGTGCGACATGGGTGCCGATGTGATCAAGGTAGAGTCACCCAAGGGAGACTCCACACGATATATGGCCGGTGCTCGCGGCACTGATAGCCCGTCGTTTAATGCGGTCAATCGGGGCAAGAGAGGGATCGTCGTCGATCTGAAGACGGTCGCAGGCCGCGACGTGCTACAACGCTTAGCTACTTCAGCCGACGTCCTCATTGAAAACTATCGCCCCGGAAAAATGAAAGAGTTAGGGCTCGACTATACGATCCTTTCCGCTATCAACCCACGTCTTATCTACGTTTCAATTTCTGGCTACGGCCAGACGGGCCCGTCTGGAGGAAAGGGTGGATTCGACTTGGTTGCACAGGGGGTGTCAGGTCTCATGTCAGTGACTGGTGAACCTGGTCGCTCTCCGGTGAAGATCGGAGTGCCAGTGACCGATCTTGGGGCTGGACTCTTTGCGCTCTCAGGCATTCTCGCTGCCCTCATTCACCGCACGCGTAGTGGTCGCGGGCAATATATCGACACTTCGCTTGTTGAAGCAGGTGTAGCACTTTCGGTATGGGAGGCGACAGAGTTCTTTTCGGGTAGGGGGGTGCCCGGACCGCTCGGTTCCGCGCATCGTATGAGTGCGCCTTATCAAGCGATCCGGTGTGCGGATGGATTTATTACGCTCGGCGCGGCCAACGATCGGTTGTTCTCCCGGTTATGCAAACTACTGGGCCATCCGGAGTGGGTGGATGATCCAGAGTTTTCAGATGACAGCGCTCGCGTACGAAACCGCGAGATGTTGGCTAGGCGCATCGAGAAAGAGACTACCTCGCGACCACGCTCACATTGGCTCGCGCTGTTTGAAGAACACGACATCCCGTGCGGACCGATCAACGACTACCGAGATGTAATGAGCGATGCGCACGTCCGGGCGCGTGAAATGATCGTTGAGACTGACCACCCGACACTGGGTCGTCTGTCGACACTGGGCACTCCACTCAAACTGTCTGAGACACCCCTCACTCCAGGACGGCCAGCGCCACTCCTCGGGCAGCACACGGACGAGGTATTGCGGGACGCGGGGTACGGACCGATGGAAGTCCGGGCGCTGCGGGATGCCGGCGTCGTTAAGTAGGACCATGGCAAGTTACCGCATCGCCGTCATTCCTGGTGACGGAATTGGCAGAGAGGTTGTACCTGCAGCGATACACGTGCTTGAGGCTGTCGGACGAGTTCATGGGTTTACGTGCGAGTGGACCCAATTCGATTGGGGCTGTGAGCTCTACGCGCGGACGGGTCGGATGATGTCAGGTGGTGGGGTCGAGGAGCTCAGGGGATTCGATGCTGTCTTTTTGGGGTCTGTTGGATTTCCGGGCGTGGCGGACCATCTTTCGTTGTGGGGGTTATTGATACCGATTCGGAGGACCTTCGATCAGTACGTCAACTTGCGCCCGGTCCGTCTACTCCCTGGTCTCAGGACGCCGCTCGCGAACCGAGGACCGCGCGACGTTGATTTCGTTGTCGTAAGAGAGAACACGGAGGGTGAGTATTCTGAAGTCGGTGGCCGACTCTATCGTGGCACGGCTAACGAGCTGGTGATCCAACAGGCTATTTTCACGCGACGTGGTGTCGACCGCGTCATGCGCTACGCGTTCGAGTTGGCTCGGACCCGCTCGGTGCCGCACGTCACTTCCGCGACGAAGTCGAATGGGATTATCCACAGTATGCCGTTTTGGGATGAGCGATTCGCAGCAATCGCAGCCGAATACCCTGATGTCCGTACGGACCAGTATCACATTGACATTCTGGCTGCGCACCTCGTGCAGCACCCAGACTGGTTCGATGTGATCGTCGCGAGCAACCTTTTCGGTGACATCTTGTCTGACATCGGCCCAGCTCTTGCCGGCTCGATCGGTCTGGCACCGGGCGCCAATATCAATCCGGAGCGGATACATCCATCGATGTTCGAACCGGTTCACGGTTCGGCGCCAGACATCGCGGGGCAAGGCATTGCTAATCCGATCGGACAGATCTGGACAGGTGCGATGATGTTAGACCATTTGGGAGAGTCGACGGCGGCCGCTTGTATTGTTACGGGTATCGAGGCACACGTTGACGCTGGTCAGGTGTTGACGCGGGACCTTGGTGGGACCGCGACGACGGAAGACGTCGCACGTGAGATTGTCGCCCGTATTGAACAAACTGGGGTTATTGAGCCGCCTCACTGATAGCGTAGTCTAGGACCTGAATCGGTAAAACGTATCCTATAGATTGAAGCCACGCTCGTTGTGCAGTGCGAGGTCGAGGCCTTCAGATTCCTCTTCTGGGCTCACACGCAGTCCTATCGCGCTGTCCACCACCTTTGCAATGATGAATGTAACGACACCGGAGTACACGATAGTCGCCGCAGCACCAATGAACTGTAATCCGAGTTGGTTGGCAATCCCATTATTGAGTCCCGCGCCGCCGAATGAGGCGGCGGCGAACACACCGGTCAGGATAGCACCGACGAAACCACCAACCCCGTGCACACCGAAAACGTCTAACGAGTCGTCATAGCCTAACGCTCGTTTCACGCTGCTTGATGTAACGAAGCACAGGACGCCAGCGACAACGCCGATTACTAATGCGCCGATCGGACCGACGAATCCAGACGCAGGGGTGATGGCGACTAGTCCGGCGACGGCTCCCGTCGCGAGACCAAGGACGCTTGGTTTACCGTGTTTCATCCACTCGACTGACATCCAAGTAAACGCGGCGGTCGCCGTTGCAATGTGGGTGACCGCCATCGCCATTCCAGCAACTCCGTCAGCGGCCAGTTGACTCCCTGCGTTGAAGCCAAACCAGCCGATCCAGAGCATCGACGCGCCGACGACGGTTAGTACTAAACTGTTCGGAGTCATTTGTGTCGTGGGGTAGCCTGCCCGTTTTCCGAGTACGATGCAGAGGACGAGAGCGGCGACACCGGCGTTGATGTGCACGACGGTGCCACCGGCGAAATCGAGTACACCCATTTCCCCGAGCCAGCCGCCGCCCCAGACCCAGTGGGCGACTGGCGCGTACACAATGGTTACCCATACTGCCATGAACGCTAGCATGGCCGAGAACTTCATCCGCTCAGCAAAGGCACCGACGATGAGCGCAGGCGTGATGATGGCGAACGTTAGCTGGAACATCTGATAGACGGATTCGGGGATCGTACTCGTATCCCAAACGGTGTCATAGTCCACCCCCGATAAAAAGAACTTACCGATACCGACGACGGCGTTGAGTGATCCGCCATCACCGAAGGCCAGACCGTACCCGTAAATGGTCCAGAGAATGGTGACCATGCAGGTGATTGCGAAGCACTGCATCATTACCGAGAGCACGTTCTTTGCCCGTACTAAACCAGCGTAAAAGAGCGATAGTCCCGGGATGGTCATGAACAAGACGAGGACACTTGACGTTAGCATCCACGCCGTGTCCCCGGAGTCCACCGTATTTTCTTGAGCCCAGGTCACGCGCGGAATAGCGATAACGAGTGCGGTGCAGATTCCGACCAGAGTTGCTTTTGACCTAAACAGTGTCATCGATGTTATCCCTCCCCCAACATAGCCTTCCGCGTTCTGTGCGCGTGAACTCCGGGGTTGACGATGCGCGGCTGCGCGACCGACCCCATGGTACTACTGAAGATCTTGTTGTCGCTGGTCTACCTCAAGCGTGTAGACGCCTTGAACTCCTTCGGCACGGTCGTTATCAACGACGATGTTACGAAAGCGTGTCGCTCATCTCGTTGAGCATGTGTTGCTGAATGACTGCGGCGATCTGACTTCCTTCATTGTCTCTCTTTTCGAATGCCGTGGTGTTCTGGAAATCCCTGGTTGCTGTGTTAACGATCGGCCGCGCCAACTCTACAACAGGTCCGACGTGAATTTGGATGCCGAACTTAGGAAGATGATGTGATTGAAGTTTGAACGACGGGGCGTTGGCAGACTCAGGAGGCGACACAATAGCATTGGAGGATGTCATAAATCTCAACGTTCTGGTTAACTCACTGTAGTCGTGACGTTTGCTGCCGTCATCAGACACCGACTTTCCTCTGCCGTAACGCTGGAGTTGTCACTCACTGAAAACTAGTTCAGTTGGCGAATGTCTACCGTCTACAATCGAAGCTGGACGTTTCCGTCTCTGTTGAGGTAATCGCCGTGCGGTTCTGAGTGATTCTGGCTACAGTAGGTTGCTTGTCGGGAAAGGGTAGGGCGAAAGGGCGTATCATCCGGCAGACCCTTTCACTTGCCAAATCTGTGATTTGGTAGCGGGGGGGGGATTTGAACCCCCGACCTTTGGGTTATGAGCCCAACGAGCTACCGGACTGCTCCACCCCGCGCCACGGAACTAGGTTGATAAGGCGGATGCTAGCATGGCACTCGTGGACGGTCAATGACGTGGAGGGTATTGAGACAACTTAGATCGTGACGCGGATGGCCCAGGGTGTCGCGTTTTGATATGGGCACGCACGGCGGGAGTGTCATGAAACAGGAACATGATTTCTCCCGGCATGATTAGGTCGAGTTCCTGCCGCGCAATTTCCTCCACTGCGCGCGGGTCTACTTTCAGCCGATGCGCCTTGGCACGTAGCTCAGCATTTTCGCGTGTGAGCGCCTGGATGTGATCGACTAGTTGCCGATACTGCTGGCGTGCGGCGAGTGACGCAAACAGTCCCCGTTCGCCGATCAAGGAGTTGGTAACGAGCGCTAACGTGACGAAGAACACCATTACATGAAATATTTTGCGGGTGCGTGAAACCGAACCCTTCACGGTATGACGACGGCGAGCGCAAGGTTTCTGGGTAGGCCGAGCCATTGTGCGTTAGTAGTGCTGTGGTCGTTAACATTTACCGTGGTGCGGCAGTAGAGTAGTTTTCGGCACGATGCGGCCCAGCGATTAGTGTTTCCAGTATGAGTGTTACGGATTTACACAGAACTGCACGGTGCTAGTAACAGTGCACACGGTTTGAGTTGCAGTTCCAATGGTGTAGGAGGCAATGGTGAAAGATGCGGAATGCGTGATAGCCTGGACAACCCTCCCGGCCGATGGCGATGCCGTGGCGTTTGCCCGCACGCTTGTTGAGGAACACCTAGCGGCCTGTGTGAGTACATACCCTCACGTGGAGTCCGTGTACAGGTGGCGGGGCAAGATGGAGCAGGCGTGCGAACAGGTGCTACTGATCAAGACGACGATAGCGCGGCTGGAACGGCTTAGGGAACGGGTGTGTCAACTGCACCCAGACGAAGTTCCGGAGTTTCTTGTCGTTCCGGTAATCGCTGGCAACGCTAGTTATCTCAATTGGATTATTGAATCGACGACGTCCTAAGTGTTCCCGTTCGTTATTTCAGTGGGATTGTGTTGGCGTCGAGGTATCCACTGCACAAGGATTGAATCTATGGCGTTTTGTGAGTATTTACGCCTGCCATGTGGGTAGAAGGGATAGATTCGTGCTACGTCCGTCGGTAGTTGGGTGTCAACGCTATTGTGAATTTGGTTACGCAGTCGTTGCGTTCTTCTATGCGCTCAATGTATGAACGACAATGATTCTTAAAGGTATCGGAGTACGAGGAAACCCATCACGACTAGTATGAAGAAGAGGAACGATGCTAGGTCGAAATTGTCCTCGAGCACGCGGCGTAACCTGGCGCCGTATATCCGGAGACTTAGAGCAACCAGGAAGAAACGTGCGGCACGTCCGATCATGCTCACAGTTGCGAAGGTTATGAAAGATATTCCGGTTGCACCTGATGCGATGGTGGCTACTTTGAATGGGATCGGCGTGAATGCGGCGGCAGCTACGAACCAGACGCCCCAAGTATTGACCAGGCTGACGAAGCGGCCCCAGTCGTCTTGAGCGCCATAGAACGCAATGATCGGGTCACCGATCGTTGTTATAAACCATGCCCCGATGCCATAACCAATGGCCGCACCCACCAACGAGCCAGCCGTGCACAATCCCGCAGCACTGAGCCATACACTAGGTCGGGCAGCTACGATTGCGATCAGGAGCACGTCTGGTGGAATAGGGAACACTGATGATTCTGCCAAAGCGAGGCCGAAAAGTGCGGCTAGACTTTGCGGTGTGTCGGCCCAGTGAAGCGTCCAATCGTAGGCACGCCTGGTCCAGCGGCGGGGTGCGATGATAAGTGACCGTAACAAGGAGTCCGTTCCGCGATTGTTAGTACGATACATCTGATACAGTTTTTTTGATAGCGAACGCCTTGAGACTGAGCGGTAAGCGTATGGTTGCTTACGGCCGCGTGGCGCGCCAGTCACCAGAGTTGCGTTGCCTGCGAGTTCGCCGGTATGTCGTCCGAGGAGTTGCACGAGTACATAACGGGCGACCTCGAAGCGTCGGTGTGTTCCATAAGTAAATGCACCGAGGTCAAATTCGTGCTGTTGATGGTCAATGCGACATAGACTGACGTCGTAGACATACAGGTGGAGGTAGCCGTCGTTCGACGGCGATACGGATGGCTGATCTTACCGTCATCTTTCGTACGCATTCTGACGTAGAAGCTGACATCGTACGGGGGTTGCTTGAAACACACGGAATCCAGACTCTACTTACCTCGGACATACCGCATTCGGTCTTCCCGCTGACGATCGACGGACTCGGTGAGGTAAGGCTATCTGTCAGATCCGACGAAGCAGAAGCGGCTGAGCGGTTGATCAAAGACTTCCGAAACGACGTTAATGCGCGTGTCGTGCTTATCCACGATGAGTGTGCGAAGTTGGAGTCAGCACTCGGCTACCGATTTCATGACCGCGGACTCCTTGAGCACGCATTGACACATCGGTCACGTGCGCACGAGGACAGTAGCGGCGGGGTATCGGACAACGAGTCGCTTGAGTTTCTCGGTGATGCGGTACTGGGGTTAGTTATTACTGATCGTCTGTTCCGTGAGTTCCCGGACTACGATGAGGGGCGCAAATCTAAGGTTAAGGCGACGCTCGTATCCGCAGCCACGTTGACTACGGTGGGGGAGAGGCTCGACCTTGGGAAGCACCTGTTGTTGGGACGTGGCGAGGAGAAAACAGGTGGACGTCAGAAGCCTTCTCTCATAGCCGACACCTTCGAAGCTGTCGTGGCGGCTATTTATCTCGACGGCGGGTTCCCGGCAGCCACGGCTTTTATCGAGCGGGAGTTCCGCAGTGCACTGGATAACGTTCGACAAGAGGGTGTCACTCCGGAAGTAACGGCTGACCACAAGTCGGCGCTGCAGGAGTGGCTTCAGGCGCGCGGACGATCATTGCCCGAGTACCGATTGGCAGGCAGCTCAGGTCCGGATCACCAGAAAGTGTTTGGTGTCGAGGTTGTTGTCGAGGGTAACGCGATTGCACGCGGCGAAGGCCGGAGCAAGAAAGAGGCGGAGCAGAAAGCTGCACGGCTCGCTTTGCAGGACCTACGAAGTGAGGCGTAAGGGTCTTGAGTCGAATGGCTGGTGTTATTAGTCGATTTCGATCAAGCCCCACGATTTTCGAGTTTCCTCAAGTGCGCGATCCTCTTCTGATTCGCGAGACTCGGCCAGTGCCATACCTGGCTCCATGTATGGAAGACGAGTTACCGCGTACTCTTGCACCTCCCGTGCGAGATCCTCATCGTTTGGTATGGTTGGGCGGCAGTGCAGGCGTACCCACAGTCGCATAAGTGGGTCCTCGTAGCTGTAGCGTTTCTGATGGACACTCACTAGGTCTACATCTTCTAACCATGAGAGGTAGTCTTTTGTTGACCCCGGTGTGCGACCGAGACGGTTGGCCACTTCAGTCAAGGTAAGCGGTTCTTCTTCTGCAAGCACTAACAGTATGGCCTTGAGTGCACCGTAGCCCCTAGCCCTGTGGAGCCTGAGCTCATAGGAGAATCGACAGGTTGAACAAAGGGGTTCACCGTCCGCCATTTGTGAGGCGAGGGTGCTGACAGGATCACCACCACTTACATCGTCGGTTTCGGCCAATGCGGCGGCGAGCCTGGCAACGTACGCCGGTCGGCCGTTGGCGAGCGCGTGTACCATGCGTCCTAGGTCGTTCCGCTCGGCCTCGTCGCGACCCACCCCGTGGTTGCGAAGGGCTGTCACTACTTCCGGGGGCGTGAGGGGCTGCAAGTGGATAACTTCGAAACGCTCTGGAAGGTTACGGAGGAGCCGTTGGGCACGATTGACATAGCGGCTGGTAAGTACGAAGCGGTTCTGGGTTCGACTCAGCGCTTCTAGAAACTCCCCGAGCACGCCGCGAAGCCCTGGAAAGCTTTCGAAGGTGCGTAGCTCAAGTAACTCTTCGATGAGAAACGTTGGTCTCTCGACGTCGGGGTTTACTCGCTGTTGAAAGAATCGTAAAAGTGCGTCGAAGGCTGTGCGCGCGTTACGCTGATCGGGAAAGGACGCGCCAGGACTGTTGCTCGAACCATACGGCGAGCTTGTGAGGATAGCCGCCAGGAATCCATCGGGTGTTGATAGGCTGCGTTCGGTGTCTATGTATTGACTGTGCCCTTCGCCGAGTAATTGCGACACTCGTTGCAGCAGAGAGGTTCGTCCGGTACCGCACCCGCCTAGGACGACTGGGATGCGAGATGGAGTCGCGTCTAGTGCTGATAGTATCTTGCGCTCGAGGGTCGGACGTTTAGGAATCACACGAACCTTGTATACGAGAACAATGAATGAAGAAACTAGACATTAAGAAAGGGTGAAGTGCTTGTCAATTGAAAGTCGGTAGGTTAAAAACTTTTATTTATGCTTGACATCTGCGTGTAAATGTCTCGGGTCAAATTTGGGATCAGGAAATCGAATGCACAAGTTTATCAGTTAGCGCGAACGGGTTTGGAGGGCAGCACGCTTCTGATATCATCCGGAGCTTGGATCGATGGCTGAATCAGTATCAGGAAACCTCGCAATCGTTGGTGCCCAGTGGGGCGATGAAGGGAAAGGAAAGATCGTTGACCTTCTGACGCCGGCATTTTCGATAGTCGCACGTTCGCAAGGCGGGCATAATGCTGGTCACACGGTACTCGTAAACAAGCGTGAGTTCATTCTACATCTCATTCCCTCAGGGATCCTTCATCCTGACGTCACCTGCGTTATCGGAAATGGAGTTGTGATCGACCCGGGTGCACTGCTCACTGAGATTGATGAACTCGAACGTCAGGGTATCAGCGTACGCGATCGGCTGTTGGTGAGTGAAAAGGCCCACGTCATCCTGCCCTATCACCGTGAACTCGAAAGGCTGGCAGAAGATGGGCGCGGTGCACAGCGGATTGGTACCACTTCGCGTGGCATAGGACCGAGTTATGAGGATAAGGTTGGTCGGCGAGGGGTTCGACTCGGCGATCTAGCTGATGCCGCGGTAGATGGGCCCCTAGCGGAGTTGATCCGTGCAAACGTGAATACCCGAGACCGTCTGATAGGAGGACGGGCGTCAACAGATTGGCGGGCAGTCCACGGCGAGATTTCGGGCTTCTGGGAGAGACTGAAGCCGATGGTTACCGATGTGTCAAAACACCTCCATCAGGCGAGCAAGGCGGGCCGGACTATTCTGTTCGAAGGAGCCCAGGGCACGATGCTTGACATCGACCATGGCACTTATCCGTACGTAACATCTTCCAACGCTACGATCGGCGGGATGTGCACAGGCCTTGGGATCGGGCCGCAAGTGATCGGCGCCGTTCTCGGAATCGCTAAGGCGTACACAACCAGGGTCGGAGCCGGGCCACTACCGACGGAACTCGTGGGGGCAAAGGGAGAGCATCTGCGTGCAGCAGGGGGGGAGTACGGTGCTTCGACGGGACGAGCTCGACGCTGCGGTTGGTTCGACGCGGTCGTCGTCCAATACGCGGCGCGTGTCAACGGGATCAACGCACTCGCCGTTACTAAGCTGGATGTGCTCGATGACATGGACGAACTGAACATCTGTACAGCATATCGATGCGGAGGTGAACGGCTCACTGATCCACCCGTAAGGCACGACCAGTTCGCTGAGTGCGTGCCGGAATACGAGACGCTGCCAGGGTGGTCACGGTCGAAACCGACGGCTGGCGTACGACGCGAAGAAGACCTGCCTGCTGAGGCCAGGCGCTACCTGGAGCGACTCGAAGCAGTCAGCGGTGTTCCAGCTGCTATTGTGTCCACAGGTTCTGACCGTGCGGACACGATTGTACGTGATGGGTCACTTGCGACCCGATGGATCGGTTCTGGCAGCTAGTGTTTCGTTGCGGGAATATCCCACAGAATTACATAGAGAGAGTTGGTTTGGCGGTATTGTTTCTCGGTCACGAAGCTTCAAGCTTGTTTCCTACGTAGGCTTCGAAGGAACAAGGCGAGACGGCACGAGTTGCCGAAAGAATCTTCTGTGCGATTCACACAGAAGGCATTGAACGCGTCGTCAGTAGTTTCGATGAGTTCAGGGGCAGTGCGACAATACGAAGGTTCCCGCATCGCTGCTTACATGGACGCGAGATGATCTTACTGACGGACCGCACCGTATCTGGGGCTGTACACTCACGCTGCTTCATGATCTAGACGGCTTAGGTCGTAACACTCTGTGTGTGCTTGTCAAGCTGGTGCTCAAAACAATCAGTGCATGCTTAGTGTTGAATTAATTGCGAAATCGCGTGGCCGATGGGTTTTCCGGTGTGCGAGAGTACGACCGTAGGGCTTCCGGTAGTGAATGAGTGATTGGTTTTCCGTGTGCGACAAATTGTAATGGGACCGAGGCGATATAATGCGGTCGTTTTGCACAATGATCGGTACCACACGTGAATCATGGTTCGGAGCAGTGACGATGCATCGATCACGTCTGATTATCTTGTTCTTAACACTGATCGGCCTCGCCGTCGGAAATAGCTCCTGTGCACCGACTCAGCTTGGTCCAACCGTGGCCGAAGCTGAAGCGTTCATTGCGGACGCAGAAGCTAATCTTTTGAATTTGTGGATAAAAGCCGGGCGGGCCGCCTGGGTTCAGCAGAATTTCATCACAAACGATACGAATGCGTTGGCTGCGTCAGCGAACGCCGTGCTTATGGGTGCCACCACGAAGTGGGTGAGTGAGGCGTCGCGCTTCAACGATCTTGTTCTCCCTGATAATGTTCGACGAAAATTCATGCTTCTAAAGACTTCGCTCGCAGCGGTTGGTCCGAGCGATGCCGTGCTTCAGCAGGAGTTGTCAGAGATTATGGCGGCGATGGAGAGTACCTATGGGGCTGGGGAGTATTGCCAACCTGGCACTGGGGACTGCTTGGACTTACCTGCGATGGAACGGATGTTCGCCGACGTTCGTGATACCGACGAGCTTCTAGACATTTGGAAAGGATGGCGTCTCGTTTCCCAGAACATACGTTCACAGTATCAGCGGTTCGTCGAGATTGCGAACGCGGGTGCAGTCGAGATCGGTTTTGCCGACGTCGGTGACATGTGGCGGTCGAGTTACGACATGCATCCAGACGATTTTATCGCTGAACTCGAGCGACTTTGGGATCAGGCGCGGCCACTCTATGAATCGCTGCACTGTCACGTCAGGGCAGAGTTAGGCGAAGAGTACGGGACGGCAGTGGTACCCCCGGATAAGCCTATTCCCGCGCACCTGTTGGGAAACATGTGGGGTCAGACCTGGACAAACGTGACGGACCTAGTCGCACCTACTCGCCAAGGACCAGGATACGATTTGACGCAATTGCTGCAGCGGCAACGGGTTGATGAACTCGAGATGGTGCGTTATGGCGAGCGATTCTTTAGTTCTCTCGGCTTCGAACCGTTACCGGAAACGTTTTGGGAGCGGTCGCTGTTTATTCAGCCGACAGACCGGGAAGTGGTGTGCCACGCCAGTGCTTGGGATCTAGACTTTCAGTCGGATGTGCGTATCAAAATGTGCATCGGAATTAACGATCAGGATTTTGGCACCATTCACCACGAGCTGGGGCACAATTACTACCAGCGTGCCTATAGTATGCAAGACCCGCTCTATCAGACGAGTGCCAATGATGGGTTTCATGAGGGTATTGGGGACACGATCGCACTGTCGATTACACCAGAGTATCTAGTTAAGGTTGGGTTGCTCGATCGGGAACCCGCAAGCGATAACGACGTTGGTCTGTTGCTTCGGCAAGCGCTCGATAAGATCGCGTTCTTGCCTTTTGGTCTCTTGGTGGACCGGTGGCGCTGGAAGGTGTTCTCGGGTGAGATTGGGCCGAACGAATACAACCAGCGATGGTGGGACTTAAGAGAGCAGTATCAGGGCATTCAGGCGCCGGTGCCGCGCAGCGAAGTCGACTTCGACCCTGGAGCTAAGTATCACGTGCCCGCAAATACTCCTTACACACGTTATTTTCTAGCGAACATCCTGCAGTTCCAATTTCATAGGGCACTGTGCGAGGTGGCTGGTATCGATGGGCCGTTACACCGGTGTTCGATCTTCGAGAGTGAGGAGGCTGGCAAGCGCCTGATGACTATGCTCGAAATGGGTGCGAGCCGTCCTTGGCCTGAGGCTCTCGAAGCGATTACTGGGACGCGTAAGATGGATGCGACTGCGATGCTCGACTACTTTGCGCCGTTGGCTGCGTGGCTTGACGAGCAGAACGAAGGCCGGCGCTGCGGTTGGTAGATAATCCGTCCGTCGTGTTGAACTTAACGCGGGCCCGTTTCGATGCCAGTGAGCGCGCGACGTGCGAGGATGGTTACGTAGATAACTGTTAGTACGGTCACTGAAAGGCCGAGGACTAACACGCCCCACTCGATAACGTTACGCGTTTCTCCACCGATAGTTTCAGCTCCGACGTAACCGAGATAAGTGTAGACAAACGCCCCGGGTAGCGTGAACACCCCGCTGGCCACAAGGTACGGAAGAAACCTAACTCCGCTAATGCCGAACAGATAGTTACTGGCGCTGTAGGGAATCGCTGGATTCAATCGGAGTAGCGCGACGATACGCCAACCACCATTTTCGAGTGCATGGTCGAACGCCTGAAACCGGGGGTGTCGACGTTTAAAAGTGACAACTGCTTCGCGGGCCACATACCGTGCGAGGATGAATGCCACCGCGTCTGCGACTGACGTGGCGAAAGCAACCACTAGGAATCCAGTGAGCGGACCGAAGAGTGCACCGGCCGCCAGGGTGACTGCGGCGCCAGGAACCAACATGAGGACAAGGAGCACGTAAATGAGACTAAATCCAAGTATCCCGGCCAGGCCATGACTTGTTAGCCAGCTACGGAGTGTCGTGAGTTCGATGTCGGCATCGACCTGGAAGGGAACTGTGAGAAAGACACCCGTGAGAAACAACACGAGCGCTGTGAGACCACCGGCTATCAGTTGGCCTCGGAGCACCTCTTACTCCTCCGTTGAGGCGACAGGGTTATCGAAAAGCACCGACGTACTCTGTCTCGGTAACTTTTTCCAACCATGTGGTGGTGGAGTCGATGTTGATTGCTACGTGCGTCATCGGGGAGTCGGGTCCTGCGCCGTGCCAGTGACGCTCTCTAGGCTCGATACAGACAACATCGCCGGCGATGATTTCGGTAAGGGGTTTACCATGTCGTTGTAAGCGACAACACCCATTGATAACGATCAGAATTTGGGGGCCACTGTGGGTGTGCCATGCGGTACGGGCCGCTGGTTCGAATTCGACACGATACGCGTGTATCTTGGGATCGGCGGAAAGGCCGGTCATACGCGTGAGTTGCGCATTGCCAGTGAAAGTATTTGGATCCGATGGCTCGGAGTCCCGATCGGCCAGACGAAGAATCCGCATTTAACGCGGCCTACTAGTTCACGCCGTAGAGGGACGCCCACCATATTTAGCGATTATGTAGATCGCAGTTCCGGCGATCAGCAGTACGAGTAGTGTTCCGACATTTACGATCCCACTAGTCGCGTACGACACTATCAGATACCCAATTGAGCCTGGAAGGAGGGCGTAATAGACGAATGGGATAAGGGTCATTCTAATCACGGCGCCTTCGCGACCCAGAAGCCCAACTACCGCCGACGCGGCTACGACGTTGTGGACACAGATCATGTTACCGGCGGCCCCGCCGACTGCCTGTAGTGCGACGATCCACGTTGGGTCGGCCGCGATTCGCTCACCCATATTGAACTGAAACAACGAAAACATCATGTTGCTGACAGTGTTACTGCCAGCAACCGCCGCACCGATTCCTCCAATAAACGGCGCAAAAATAGGCCAAGCGCCCCCGACTAGTGCAGATACGCCGTTAGCGAGGACAATCGGCATTTGGTCGTAACCAGCGCCTCCACCAGCGCTGTTTAAGAAAACTTGTACCATTGGCACCGTGAAGACGAGTGCGACGGAGGCCGCTGCCGAAATCTTAAGTGACGTCGTCCACGCCTTGGCGTAGTTCTTACCCGGGATACCATGCAGTGCCATTGTGATGAGTGACGTCACTATGAAGAGAGTGCCGGGGAGATAGAGGGGCTGGAAGCTGGCGGTGATCGAAGTGCCAAAGATGTCTGGCCAACTCACTACCCACGCTTGAAGGAAAACGCGTAGTGGATCGACGAGCCGTGACGCTAGGAGTAACAGTGCGACGATTGCATAGGGCGACCACGCCTTGAACAGGCTCATCGAGCCAGACGGTGCGACATCTTGCACCTCGACCGAACCGGTCCATTCGGCCGGCCAATTACTTTTGTCGTCGAACCCCCATACCTCGTCCTTTGGAATAAGAAATCCAGCGCGCGCGGATGAGATAACGATTACAAGGCCAGTCATGCTGCCAATAAGCGCTGGGAATTCAGGTCCGAGAAGGTATGCGGCGGTAAGGTAAGGAATTGTCATAGCGAGCGCAGCGAACAGCGCGAAAGGCCAGATGCGAAGACCTTCGGAAAACGTCTTGTTCTTTCCAAAGAAGCGGGTCATGAACGACACGAGGATCAACGGTATCAAGGTGCCGGCAATGGCATGTAGCATCGCGACCTTTAGACCGATCAGCGCGAGAAAGTCAGTCCACTCAGCGTAGCCCCGTTGCGCGGCATATTCGGCGAGTGCCGGATCAGCAGACAGGCCAGTATTAACTCCAACAAGAATAGGTGTGCCGAGTGCGCCAAAGCTGACTGGGGTGCTCTGGATGATCATGCCGGCCATAACCGCCGCCATACCTGGAAACCCGAGGCCGACTAGCAGTGGGACGGCAACGGCCGCCGGCGTGCCGAAACCAGCTGAGCCTTCGATAAATGCACCGAACAGCCAGGCAATGATGATTACCTGAACACGCCGATCAGGAGTGATGTCGGTGAAACCTTGTCGAATAGTTCGAATGGCGCCACTTTCCTGTAGGGTGTTCAGGAGTAGGATGGCGCCGAAGATGATGTAGAGCAGTGTAAAGGCGATAACTAATCCGTTGATGCTTGCGGCAATTACTTGAATGGGTGGCACCTGCCAGACCATGAGAGCAAGCACCGCAGCAACGATGTACGATAGTGGCATCGCCCGACTGGCGGGCCACCGCAGACCGACGAGAAAGATCGCGACTGTAAAGATTGGGAGCAGCGACAAGATAGTCAGGACTGCAGTGTTCATGGGTTTGGTTTCCTAAGGATGAAAAGTTGTGATCAGCGAGCCTACGGTACTGAGAAATAAGCTCGTGCTGGGTAATAGAGCCTTTCGTGCTTCGGTATGGCCATCCATATGTGCGAAAGTTGGAACACCGCGTCGAGGTTGCCCATTGAGGGGTATCTCGACGGACGGCGATATTGTACCGCACGGGACCGTAGGGAGGTACTATTAGAGCGAGAGTAGTAGATGCAGCGTGGAAGTAGGGCTTGCTAGGACCGTCCGGTCAGGCTGGCCCGTGAGAAACGTGCAACGTCTAGTTTGTCCGTGGCTAGTGGGCAGACGGTTAGCTCCTAACAGCTTAGTGAACCCACGGGAGATGTGTAAGTAGTCATCCGTGTTGGCCGACTGAATCAAAATGATGAGGAGCCGAGGTGTGTGGTCTTTACAGCGTGCCACAGGCGGAGGCTTGAAGTTAGCAATTGTCGATTGAGCATAAATGACAATCGCATGGTGAGGATCATGGGACGCTGTTTTACCGTTGCGAAAGCAGAAAAGTTTACTTCGGGAAAGTGTAAGAAGATATTTGCCGGTGACCGTCGGATCGCCGTGTTCAACGACGGCGGCACGCTACACGCTATCGATGATTCATGCACGCACGTTGGGGGATCACTGTCGGAAGGGTCGTGCGAGAATGGTATCGTAACCTGTCCGTGGCACGGTGCTCAGTTCCGTCTCAGTGATGGCCAAGGTCTGGGGCCGCCGGCCTACCGCCGGGTAACTGTCTATCCGATTCAGATTACAAACGGCGTTATCGAGGTAGAAGTTGTGGATGAGTAGGATATTATCCTTTTTCCCTTATTCTCTACTTCGACAGGCACGTCAGACTGGTGCCGTTCCGACTGTTTATTACGCTACATCTCAGACCGTCCGGCTAGTCGATCGTGCGGATCCAGTGTCCGAGGCAAAGATTCTCATCAGTGTGGTTGGCGATCAACTGATTTCCTCGCGCTGCTCTTTAGAACACGACGCGTTCGTGAGCCAAGGTTTTAGTCTTAGCTGGTGGACTTCGCAGCTCTATAGAAGGTCCCTGGATGCGACTGCACGGGAGTGTTTATAATTATTTCAGTCTCGCCAAAATATACCTGCTGGTCAGTCGCTTCGTTAGACGTGCAGAAAGCAGGAGGAGGACTCATTTCATGGGCACACTTACTAGCCCACGGATGCTCACCGTTGTTGTCATTGTACTTAACTACCTGTTTCTAGGTACGACATTGGCCACGGCACAGCCCGAACGGGTCGTCGACCCAAATTGGACGATTCCACGAACCCCTGACGACCAACCCGATCTCCAGGGCATGTGGGGCAACAAGACTCTGACACCAATGGAGCGTCCAGACGCGGTTGAAGGAAAAGCCTTCCTGACTGATGAGGAAATGGCTGCAATTAACCACCAGCGGGTCGTGGACGAACAGGTACGGGACGACGCGCCAGCGCAGAGATATAGTGCCGGCGGTAACGTTGGTGGCTACGGAAGCTACTGGCTAGACTCTGGTGACACCGTTCTGTCGACCGGACAGACGTCATTGATCGTAGACCCGCCGAACGGCTTGGCGCCAATCAAACCTTGGGCTTTGGAGGCAAAGGCGTACAACCTCGCGCACAACGGGGATCACTATCAGCACATGAGCGTCTGGGATCGATGTCTGTCACGTGGCGTCCCGGGCTCAATGCTCCCGGCTGGTTACAACAATGCCTATCGTATCGTCCAGACGCCTGACTACATCGCGATTCAACACGAGATGATCCATGACGTTCGGATTATTCCGCTGTTCGATAAACCGTTCATCGGCGAGGGCATCCGCCAGTGGATGGGTGACGCTCGGGCTCACTGGGACGGCGATGTCTTAGTGGTCGAGACGAAAAATTTTCACAATCGAGGTTGGATTGCATCAAGTGCGGCGGGTGCGCGTTTAAAGGGTATCCCGACAAGCAAGGCACTGCACGTTGTGGAACGGTTTCGACGTGTTTCAGCAGATACCATCATTTGGACTGTTACTATCGAGGATCCTAACGTCTACACACGGCCGTGGACGATCTCAATGCCACTTACGGCTGAACCCGACTACCAGATCTTCGAGTACGCTTGTCATGAAGGTAACTATGCAGTCCCGAATGCTCTCAGCGGGCAGCGCACCATTGATTCCCGCGCGGAGTCGACAAAAGAATAGTAGTAGCCCGGTACAGGTGAGCACATGGGAAGGCTGCAGTCGATGCAATTGTTCCGTATCAGTTTAGTTATTCGTCAGTGACTGTTGGCTCCGCCAAGAATCTCGACCACATTACGATTCCACGGATCTACACCTCAGATTCGAGTTGGTACTCGGTGGCTTGCATTCCGAGAACAAAAGAGGGTTAGTTTCTACTCTGTAGACGTTCTTCCTGATATCTCATACACATGCACGGTCCTTAGCTACGATCCGCTTGTTGCCACGCCCGATATATTTCTGCAGTGACTATCGGCATGTGTGCGCGGACCGTAGACGCGACGCATTTTCGGAAGCGGAACCTGGGGCACGCCCTTACTCGTTCGAGGTCCCCGTCAGGACATGATGCGTGTTGAGGAATCCAGTAATGGCTGCATAAATTCTCACACTCTCTGCGTTTGTGAATCCTCCATGCCCGCCGCCCGGTACAGTTATAAGTTGGTTTGGTACGCCGGCCTTATCGAGCGCTTGGTGCAGGCGGACACCCTGGTCGTACGGGACAATTGGATCGGCGTCACCATGAATAGTTAAGACGGGCGGAAGACCCTCTCGCACGTATGTGAGTGGTGACACCCTCGTCGCGATTTGCTCTCGATTCAGCGTGCTGCCAAGCCACGCTTCAGTGAACGACCCTGACGGACCTGGCGTCCTATGAATTAGGTCGGTGACGTCGCTGATACCGTACCAATTGATAATGGCAGCTACTTTCAGTTCTTCTGTCGACGTAGTTCCAGTAGACCAGGACCGCCGTCGATTTCCTGGACATTGGCGATCCAGGCCGGCTGATTCTTGGAGAAATCCGGTGGTAAGTGATAAATGTCCACCAGCCGAGTTTCCGCTTACCACGAGCTTGTCGAGATCGAAGTTGTACTGTTCAGCGTTTCGATAGACCCACCGCAATGCGCAGCGGCAATCCTCGACTGCGGCCGGTGCGGGGGCGACATCCGCCATTCGATATTCCACATTCACGACTGCCCAGCCCATTTCTAGATACGGGAGGAAGGTAAGAGCGGAACTCTCTTTACTCCCGTTGGTCCATCCCCCGCCGTGGATATATATAAGTGTCGGACTTTGCGTTCTCGCTACCCGTGGCTGGTAGACGTCGAGTTTGAGGTCCCAGCCTCCCGCGCGCAGGTAGGTAATATTAGGAAAGATGCGGTATCCGTTTGACACATGTACGAACTTCGTCATGTCCTCTGATGTTTGGGCGCTCACGACTCTCGGTGTTTCCAAGGCCGTTAGCAACACGACGGCGATCACCACGGAAACAATACGTCTCAACACGGTTGCCTCACTTTCTGTTCAGGATTCTCTGAGAAACACTGGCACGACATCAATTTTCTCCCGTTTTTATTAATACTAGATGCTATCGTTTGAAATACGTGCCGGGAAAGCATCTTCACCGGGTCTTCGTTGACGGTACAGCTACCCTGCCAGGGTACACCGTCGTTGAAGCTAATGAGAACTGTCATTGGTGCCATTCCGTACCGGGATGAACCGATGAGGTCTACCGTGCGCGGTGGAGTAGTGGTATGGATTGCGGTGGGTCTATTGAAACGCTGAACAGTACAACTTCGATCTCGACAAGCTCGTGGTAAGGGGAAATTCCGTTGGCTAAATCTCTAAGTACCTGCTGGTTGGGTTCTTCCAGAGCAGTGCCGGAGCATGAAGAAAAAGACACTTGAAAGGCCGTCGAGCAGGATGCTTTATAACCGGAGCACGTCAGGGGGTAATCATTGGGTGTTACGGGCAACGAATTATGCTGGCAGTCGTTGCCGTAGGTGTGAGTCCGGCCAGACGGTATGATAGACACATTCGGATGGTCTTCTACAGGAGGGCTAGATTTGTCGAGCTTTACTGACAGAATGCTTGGAGCGGCTGCGCTTAACTCTGCGGCTTATGAGGAGGTGGAAGGCGACACCGGTGCGACTGGTCAGGCGATGGGGGTCGTATTTTTATCTAGTGTTGCCGCAGGAATCGGATCAGTAGGGATAGGCGCAGGGGGTGTTGGTGGTGTCGTTGTTGGCGGGATCGCGGCGTTAATCAGCTGGGTCTTTTGGGCTTCTTTGACGTACCTGATCGGCACCCGACTATTGCCAGAGCCGCAAACTCGTGCTGATGTCGGCGAGTTAATGCGGACCCTAGGGTTTGCTCAGTCACCAGGTCTGCTTCGTATCCTTGGGGTCATTCCTGGCTTGGGCCCGGTCATCTTATTCGCCGTATCTGTTTGGATGTTAGTAGCCATGGTTACTGCGGTCCGGCAGGCACTAGACTTCACAAGTACCTTGCGAGCCGTGGGGGTGTGTGTGGTTGGTTGGGTGCTCTCGCTCGTGATTGCTTTGGTATTCATACTGCTCTTCGGGTCGGCCAGCACCTGAAAGTAGGTAGGTCTCTATTTTCGCTTTATACGGGCCTTTGAAAACTGTTGATCCATTGATTGAGCAGTGGTATCGAGCCGCTTGCTGCATTGGTGAGCATTGGATGGAGTTTGTGACAGTTGTAATGCAGCAGAACTGAACTCTAAACTTTCATTTGAAAAGGGTTCTTCGTTCTTCTCGTCATTCTACGGTGGCTTCCGCCATCCGCTAAGCTGTGCCTATTTGACGTACAGCGTGCACCGCGGGTCGAAGCCCGCATTGTCGGCTCCTCGGTAGGGTTGCATTGTTATATCTGGAGATCTGCCGTGCTCTTATCCCCTATCGCACTTGGTGATGTACGCTCACTTCAGGCAGCACTTCTTGAATTTACGTCCACTTCCGCAGGGACAAATTGAGTTCCTTCCGAATTTTGGCTGACCCCGTTTCAACTCGCGCCGCAGCGCGACCGCACGTGTGCGCAAGTCTTGGTTAAACACGCGTTCGAGTGCTGAGTAAAGCCTCGGGTGCTTGCGTTGCATCATACCGGGTCGTTCGAAGAAGTACTCTGACGTTACGGCAAAGAATTCTGCTTCATTAGTGAGAGCGTAACGGTCAATGTCAGATTTCCCAGCCTCAATTTCTGCCATCTTACGGCGTACTAAGTCGATCCACGGTCCGATTGCCTGGCGGTTCAGGCCAACCTCCGGTACGCCGTCGATCACGCCATCGGTCTTGTCGACGAGATGCGCGAACTCATGGATGCTCACGTTCCGCTTGTCGGTTGGGTTACGGAAACCGTTGATCAGATCAGGCTTTGAAATGATCATCAGTCTGTTTAAGGTGCCTGTTCCGACCATGCCGAGGATATCGTGGCCTTTCTGGTTACCGAACTGGAACTGCTCATCAAATCGGGTTGGATAGACAAGTACTTCGTTGATCTGGTCCCATTCCCAATCGGGAAATCCGAAGATAGGGATGATGGCGCTGGCAGCAACTAGCACCCGTGTCATCTCGTCGACTTGCACTTTTATGCCGGTAATGCGCTTTTCTCCAAGGAATACCTGGACTTGAAGACGAAAACGTTGTTGCGCTACCGGATCAAGGACCCTGAAAAAGGCGATCTCACGTTGCAAAACCATTTCCCATTCCGATGGAAAGGGTTTACTTAGGATCATGCGCCGCCGGCGAATTTTTCCGGTTCGCCAGGCGTAGACTCCGAACACAGGAATCAGCGCCAATGCTAGCGAGACCTCGATGGGACGTCCCGCTCGTATAGCCACTAGTGCACAGAGCATTGATAGCGGCAATGTCAATGTCGCGAATGCGAATGCCCAGAGACGGGTTCGGCGCTCCCAAGTGGAGAACGGATCTGAGGGAGCGGCTTGCCCTTCGATACTGCTAGATGGTGCAGTCGTTTTGTCGTTCAAATTAGTCACCGAAAACTTCTCTCACGATATGTGTGCAGATGCTTCTGAGTTCTGGCTACGTACGTGACGTACAGGGCATCTTTTGACTTGCTCGTTATAATCGTTCCTGGAACTCTCGAAGAGGTGCAAATAAGCATTTCTGTGCCGAATTTTTACGCGACTCTTTTGGAGTCTGAGTGATAAGTCAATCAAGTCGTGGGATGGCTCATTTTCGTTTTTATCGTCGTCCCGTCCGTTGAGCTGATCCTGCTCATTTGGATTGGACAACGTATCGGCACGCTGGCCACGGTTGGGCTCATTTTCGCTACCGGAGTCGTCGGTGCATCATTGGCGAGGCAACAGGGTGTCGCCACGATCGCGCGGGTGCGGAATGATCTCTACGCTGGCCGATTCCCAGCTGAGCCGATCGTTGACGGTGTCCTGATCCTCGTCGCGGCAGCAGTTCTCTTGGCACCCGGTGTGCTGACAGACCTCCTCGGTTTTCTCTGTCTTGTCCCGTCCTGTCGGCGGCTTCTGAAATACTACTTGAAGCGGCGGTTCGAGCACGCCGTTCGGGAGAAAACCGTTGGTATTACGATGGCATTCGACTCAGCCCAACGGCCATTGACAAAGAACGTTACCCCACACCGACCTACCACTGATTCGGTATCTACAGACGAATAGTCGGGGAACGGTCGTTAGGTGGTGACGCGTTCGTTTGTTGGTAATGATAGAGTGTGTGAGAAAGTAGTTTGGGGGCATCATGAAGCGAGGAATTGCACTTGGTAGCATACTGGTCGTAGGAGCGTTTGCGATCACGGTCGGCGGTGTCCAGACATTGCCATCGGCGGCAGTGGAGGCAACAGCGATTGAGCAGGTTAGAAATAACCTCTATGTCATCACCGGTTCTGATGCGAGTAGCCGCGAGACGTTCAGCGGTGGCAATACCGGTGTGTTCGTCACCGACGAGGGGGTTACGATCGTTGACACGAAACTGCCGGGTTGGGGACAAGTACTCTTAGAGCGGATCCGAACGGTCACCGACAAGCCGATCACCACCATCATTAACACTCACACCCACGGTGACCACACCGGTAGCAACACGTTCTTTCCTGCGTCGGTTGAAATAGTAGCCCACGAGAACACAAGAACAAACATGGAGCGCATGGATTCTTTTGCAGGAGAGAACGCGACCTACCTGCCGAATCGAACCTATGCGGATCGGTTAACCCTTGGTGCCGGGAGGGACCAGATCGACCTGTACTATTTTGGCGCAGGTCACACTAACGGTGATACGTTCATCGTCTATACGGCGCTCGGAGTAATGCAGACGGGGGATATGTTCCCGTGGAAGGATGCACCGTTCCTCGATCGGACAAACGGTGGTAGCGGTGTAGAGTTTCCGCGCACGTTATCAAGAGCGATTAGGAGGATTGAGGAAAGCTCGCTTCAACCATACGGTGCTCCCGAGTTGATTGTTCCTGGCCATATACCGGTCACCACATGGGCCGCTCTTGAGGAATACCAACGTTTTGTTTCGGATCTTCTCCAGGCAGTGAGAAACGCTTTGGCCGCTGGCCAGAGTGCGACCGAGGCGGCAGAATCGATTGATTTGACTGATCAATATCCGACCTACGAGTCGAATCGCATGGCGGCAGCCATCGAGGCGATCTACGAAGAGCTTCAGCCATAATAAAGGACTGCCAGGCAGTCCACTTGTTCGCATCTAGTCCGAGGAACGTAGAATATCCGCCCCTTTTTCTATGGGGTGGGACAAGCCTGTGCTCTGTGCTTAGAAAGACAAGTAGCATCCATATAATGGTCGGTACGAGTTGAGAATGCTGTTCCATCGGGCGGGGTGATTAAGAGCCGTCGTGGAACATGAAGTCGATGTCGCGGTGAACTGGTGGACAGGACACCTCGAACGCGCATGTACGGCTACCCACAAAGACGGCGTCACTCGAGGACCTGCAACAACGGCGGGTGAGGTCGAGGTGTTTCGCGAGGCCTTTCGGAGAGTGCTGACAGCGTATCTTCGTCCCTCCTGGCGGCCTGATGAACCAACTTGGGCACAGGGGACTAGGGCCTTTGGTGTCGTATATGGGCCGGACGACGTGATAGCGATAGCGCTAGATAATTCAGGAATTCAGGGTTCCGCTTGGCTCCCCATCAAAACCACTATGTGGATTGACCCGGGTGAGGTGCGAGTGCGTGTTGGCCGTCACGCACCGATCGAAACGCTGTGGAAGCGAGTACCATCTTCCACAGCGGCCGGGCGTGAATCGAAGCCGTGAACTAGGGGTGTCCTCTACTGATATTGGGGTGCGAAGTTGTAACGGTGGGTTTTGACGTAACTGTGGTCGAGTGTTGATGGGACGCGGCACCGATGTTCGGAGCCGCAAAGGGGCCATAAGGGCTTGAACCCTTGGTAGACTATCTTACGAATTTGACTGTCAGAGGAGGGTAACTGTGTTTCTACTTTGCGTGATGACGGCGCTGTTGGCTCAGCAACCCGCATCCTCTTCCATGGTTTTGGATTTCGAGTTCTTTAGGAGTGAGGTCCAGCCTATCTTCGTGGAGAAGCGCCCGGGCTTCACACGGTGTGTTGTCTGCCACGCGGGCGAGGGGCGTGTCGGGTTTTTAGAGCCACTTTTACCAAACGCGACGACCTGGAATGAAGAACAGTCTCGTCTCAACTTCGAAGCTGTGTCTCAACTCGTTATGCCGGGCGATCCGCTTACCAGCCGGTTACTAATGCATCCTCTTGAGCCAGACGCAGGCGGCGACGAGTTCCATAACGGCGGGCGGCAATTTACATCACAGGAAGATCCGTGGTTCCAGACGCTTGCCGCGTGGGTACGCGGTGCAACAAGGAACTAGAACTAAGGAGTAATTACGATGTTTACGTCACATAGGTTCTGGCCTCTTTTCTCGACAGTTGCGATTCTGTTCGTCCTTGTGCTTGTCATCCCGACATCAGCAGCAGCGCAGGGTGCCGTACGAATTGTCCAGACGAACAGTGCCGGCGATAACGTCCACATCATCGACACTAAGACCAATAAAGTCGTTGGCGAGATTAGCGGTATCGAACGAGCGCATGGCGCGGCCCCATCGCCAGATGGGCGCTTTATCTATGTGGCTAACGAGTCGGACGACACAGTCGATGTTGTTGACATGGGAATGATGAAGGTCGTCAAGCAGATCCCGCTGAGCGGGCGCCCCAATAATATCTCCGCCACACCGGACGGCCGTAAAGTCTACGTGGCGATCGCGCAGGCCCCTGGTGCGCTCGACGTGATTGACACCAGTACGAACGAGATCTCCGCAACGATTTCCGTGCATGGAGGTGTCCACAACACCTACGTCACGCCGGACGGTAAGCACGTGATTGCCGGGACGATTGGCGCGCGTGCTATCACGGTGATCGACACTAAAACCGACATGCCGGTCTGGACTACCTACTGGGATCTCGGGATTCGTCCGATGACAATGGACACGAATTCCGATGGGTCAACGCGACGGATTTACGCACAGTTATCGAATTTCAACGGCTTCGGTGTGCTCGACTTTGATACACGTAAGGAAGTGACCAGGATCGAGTACCCTGAGGTTCCATCCGATCAACGCACACCTGGCCACGGCGGCAACACGGCCCACGGTATTGGTGTCACCCCAGACAACAAATACTTAGTCGCTAACAGTAGCCTGAACGGTAGTGTGTACATCTATTCGCTACCGGACCTTAAGTTGGTTGGTGGGCTCAAGGTTGGGCATTCTCCCAACTGGGTTGCGATGACACCCGACAGTAAGTACGCGTATATCTCGCTGTCAGGACAGAATAGTGTAGCGGTGGTCGATATCGCGAAGGTCGAGATGGTTACCGAAATTATGACTGGCGGCCAAGTGCCGAAGCGTAACGCGACACTGATCGTCAGACAGTAACGCTAGTTGCTGGATGCATGTTCTCCCTCTTGTGATGGTGGCGCTCACATTGGTGAGCGCCACCACGTCGCAAATTCGTTCCGTAGCAGACGGCGTGTATACCACGGAGCAAGCTGAGCGTGGTGCGGCACTTTATGACGAGCGATGTGTCTCGTGTCATGGTGAAATCAGGCAAATGACGCCCGACATGGCGGCGCTGCTTGCGGACCACACCTTTCGGGCCCGTTGGAGCGAACGGTCCCTTGGTGAACTGTTCGAGATGATTCAGGTCGAGATGCCGCAAGATGCACCCGGGTCACTCTCGTCTCAACAGACGACCGACCTAGTTGCTTTTATCTTGCGTGGTAACCGGCGCCCAGCTGGCGGCTTTGCCTTACCTGAGGATGTCGAGACACTACAAGCGATTCCGTTTGAACCGAAACCGTAGATAAATCCGTTAGCACAAAGACGCAGCGTCCAATTCTGTTCGGCCACTAGAGCATGAGCCGTCCATATTGGTACCGCAGGACGCAGGTAGATGTACCGCGCTACCGGTTTCGTGTCGCCACCTCGGTCTCCATTTAGGATGTCACTTACGATTCTGATCATCGAGTGAGTTTCTTCGTGGCGGGTGTCCTAAACATCTATCCAGCCGTCACGCTGCACGACTCTCAATCGACCGTAATTGGCGTGGCCGTAATCCAGAACAAAAACTCAGGAAAACGGGTCGCCGACTGAGAAGACGTAATCGATTATCTTCGGATGGATGGACGAATTTAGTATCGGTGACAAGATCCACCAACTAAGCAAAGTCCACTCTAGGAACTACTGGCGGTGATGCCAGCATGGTACTCCTGCAGCGGGCGAACGTTGCGTGTCTGCGAGCGCAACGCGCGAATGGCGCTCACGGTCGCGGCCGCACCGGTAAGAGTGGTAACGCAGGGTACACCGTAGAGCATCGCTATCCGTCGCATCATTATATCGTCGAAGAACGATTCGCGACCGAGCGGCGTGTTAATAATCAGTTGGATCTCGCGGTTGAGCAGGCGGTCGCCAACATGTGGCCGCCCCTCGTTGATCTTAAAGACGACCTCGACCGCGAGTCCATGTGCACGCAGATATGCCGCCGTGCCACGCGAGGCCACCAGATCAAATCCCAGCTCCGAGAGGTCACGCGCCACTCGGACCACATTCTGCTTGTCAGAATCGTTCACACTGATGAACGCGCGACCATTGTCTGGTAGCCGTTGGCCCGCTGCGAGCTGCGCCTTCGCGAACGCTGTACCGAAGCTGTCAGCACCACCCATCACCTCTCCCGTCGACTTCATCTCAGGCCCGAGGATAGTGTCGACTTCTGGGAACCTGGCAAACGGAAATACCGGCGCCTTGACGAAGACACCCGCAACATCGAGATCATCGAGTAGTCCAAGATCCGCAAGGGTTTTTCCAACCATCAAACGCGCCGCGATCTTAGCCAGCGGTATCCCGGTTGCCTTCGACAGATACGGAACCGTACGTGAAGCGCGCGGATTCACTTCAAGGATGTAGACGGTGTCGCCCTTGACAGCAAACTGGATATTGAGGAGCCCAACGACCTTTAGCGCCTTCGCCACGCGTCGCGTGTAGTCACGAATGACAGTGAGATGTCGCTCCGGCACTAGATAGGGCGGCACGACGCACGAACTGTCACCCGAATGGATTCCCGCCTCCTCGATGTGCTCCATAATGCCGCCGATGATGACTGCACCTGTGGTGTCGGCGACGGCATCGACATCGAGCTCAAAGGCATCTTCCAGAAACTTATCAACGAGGATGGGATGCTCTGGTGACGCGTCCACCGCGTCAGCCATGTACCGATCAAGTGCACCCGGGTCATACACGATGGCCATAGCCCTCCCCCCGAGCACATACGAAGGACGCACCACAACCGGATAGCCAACCGACGCGGCAACTTCTCGAGCCTCATCGCGTAATGTCACGATGCCACTCGGTGCTTGCGGGATACCGAGTTCCCAGAGCAATTGAGCAAACCGCTTTCGGTCCTCAGCCAGATCGATAGAGTCGGGCGAGGTGCCGATGATCCTGGTGCCCGCCGCCTGTAGATCAAGGGCTAGTTTGAGGGGGGTCTGCCCTCCAAACTGCACGATACACAACACGTCGCCGCCACCGGCCTGCTCGCACTCGATGACCGCTTGGACGTCCTCATGTGTCAGAGGCTCGAAATAAAGACGATCAACCGTGTCGTAGTCGGTCGAGACCGTCTCCGGGTTGCAGTTGATCATGACAGTCTCGTAACCCTCTTCCCGTAGTGCAAATGCTGCGTGGCAGCAGCAGTAGTCGAATTCAATCCCCTGACCGATCCTGTTGGGGCCGCTCCCCAAAATGACAACCTTGCGCCGATCTGTCGGTTGGGCTTCACATTCTTTTTCGTATGTGCCATAGAGATACGGCGTAAAAGATTCGAACTCGGCGGCACAGGTGTCGATACGTTTGTAGACCGGCTTCAGTCCCGCCGCCGTTCGGCGCGCGCTGATGATTGCGGCATCGACGCCGTAGATGACTCCTAGTTCGTCGTCACCGAACCCAGCACGTTTGAGTGCTAGCAACAGATCGTCCGACATCTCACGGGCGTCGACCAACCCAGCGGATCGGCGCAGCTTGACGATCTCCTCGAACTGCATCAGAAACCAACGATCAATCCGAGTCGCCTCGTACAACTGCTCAATCGACCAGCCGAGATCCAACGCCTTAAACACAGCCCAAATCCGCCGATCGTTCGGCGAGATAAGCTGGTGCTGCAACTCCCCAAGCTCGAGTGCCGTATCGTCCGCCACCTCAGCCGAGAACAGACGCCCACTGCGCCCGAGCTCAAGCGAACGTATTCCCTTAAGGAAGGCCTCTTTAAAGGTTCGGCCGATCGCCATGACCTCGCCGACAGATTTCATTTGTGTCGTCAGCGTACGATTGGCCTTCGGGAACTTCTCGAACGTCCACCGCGGCACCTTGACAACCACGTAATCGATGGTTGGCTCGAACGAGGCAGGTGTGAGTCGTGTGATGTCGTTGGGAATCTCATCGAGTCGGTACCCAAGAGCGAGCTTAGCCGCGATCTTAGCGATCGGAAAACCAGTTGCCTTCGAAGCCAACGCAGACGAGCGCGAGACACGTGGGTTCATCTCGATCGCGACCATGCGCCCATCGTCAGGGTTGACGGCAAATTGAATGTTGGCCCCTCCGGTTTCGACGCCGACACGATTGATGATCTGGCGGGCGGCGTCACGCATGCGCTGATATTCCTTGTCTGTCAAGGTTAGCGCCGGTGCAACCGTTATGCTATCGCCGGTGTGCACACCCATCGCATCAACGTTCTCGATCGAGCAAATGACAACAAAGTTGTCGGCCGCGTCGCGCATGACTTCAAGTTCGAACTCTTTCCACCCGATGACCGATTCCTCGATGAGGACTTCGTGTACCGGACTGAGCTCGATGCCCCGATTGGCTAGCTCACGGAACTCCTCAACGTTGTAAGCGATGCCACCCCCCACACCGCCGAGCGTAAACGACGGACGAATGATCACCGGAAAGCCAAACCGTTCGACGACACGCAAGGCGTCTTCAAAGGAGCGCGCGTAGGTGCTAGCAGGCACCGCGATGCCGATCGATTCCATCGCGTCATGAAACTCGGACCGATCCTCAGCCACTTTGATGGCCTCAAGGGACGCCCCGATAAGCTTCACGCCAAATTCATCTAACACACCGTGCTCGCCTAACTCCATCGCGATGTTAAGGGCGGTCTGTCCCCCAACCGTCGGCAGCAGTGCATCAGGTCGTTCGCGTTCGATAACTGACCGCGCGTACTCCCACGTAAGCGGCTCGACGTAGGTCCGATCGGCCACCTCCGGGTCCGTCATGATCGTTGCGGGATTGCTGTTCAGCAGTATGATTTCAAGTCCCTCGCTTCGCAGTGCCTTGCACGCCTGCGTCCCGGAATAGTCGAACTCGCAGGCCTGTCCGATAACGATCGGACCGGATCCGATGACCAATATCCGCTCTAGATCGGTGCGGCGGGGCATGGGCTAGAGATTAAAGGCTAGGGCGCTGTGTGTTTCGCGCGCTGTTCCATGTCGTCGATGAATGAAGAAAACAAGTAGTCGGAATCGTGCGGACCAGGCGATGCCTCAGGATGATACTGCACACAGAAAACGGGTAATTCCTTGTGGCGCAACCCTTCGACAGTACCGTCGTACAGATTGAGATGAGTCACCTTGACATCGTCCGGCACGGAATCTGGATCCACCGCAAACCCGTGGTTTTGCGACGTAATCTCAATCTTCTCAGTGGCAAGATTCTTGACCGGATGGTTAACACCGCGGTGGCCGAACTTTAGCTTGTATGTCTGCGCTCCCATTGCCAAACCGAGTATTTGATGCCCCAGGCAAATCCCGAACACCGGCACTTCGGCGGCAATCAGTTCGCGGGCGTTAGACACCGCGTACCGGAGCGGAGCAGGGTCTCCAGGTCCATTGCTCAGAAAGATCCCATCGGGTTCACCGGCAAGGATTTCGCCCGCTGGCGTACTGGCGGGAAAAACACGCACCTGGCAACCATAGTTTGTTAGACGTCTCAAAATGTTACGCTTCATCCCAAAATCGTAGGCAGCCACGCGCAGGGGGCGCTCGGCCTGTCGTCTTGGACCTAACGCAAATTCCGCAGGCCCATCACCTCCAGTCCAATCGAATGGCGCGTCACAAGTCACCTCCCTTACGAGGTCACTTCCCTGTATCAGTGGCGCACGTTTCGCCTGTGCAATCAATTCATCCGGCTTGACCTGACCGGTGCCGATTATCCCACGCATGACCCCCGCGGTACGCAACAGACGGGTAAGTGCACGTGTGTCGATGTCGGCAATGGCGACGATATTGTTCTGCGCAAGATAATCACGAAGCGTGCCGTTTGCGCGCCAGTTGCTCGCGATAGGCGATTCTTCGCGCACGACAAAACCCGCAACCTGAGGCTTGTGCGATTCGATGTCGTCCGCCGTGATCCCATAGTTGCCAATCTGAGGGCAGGTCATCGTGACAATCTGACCAGCGTACGAAGGATCAGTCAGGATCTCCTGGTAGCCCGTCATACTCGTGTTGAACACCACCTCGCCCGTTGTCGTACTCGCGGCACCGACTGAAATGCCACGATACCAAGTACCGTTTTCGAGTGCTAACACCGCGTTCATTGGCGTTGTATTACATCGAGGGAGCCAGCGACCCGGCTCCTTTCGGTGGAAAAAACCTCAACCGTGTTCTCCCACGGCCGGTAGCCGTCTCGCTCTATGCGCACGCGGTGGACACCGGGCACGAGATCGGGGACAAGGACAGGTGTCACACCAACTACCCGGCCATCAATTAGGACGCGAGAACCCGGAGGCCGTGAATCAACGACGATCGAGCCGACAATTCCGACATCCGTGGATGAGGCAGCGTCCGCGGCGGCCAACTGCACACGCACCGCCGCGATCGATGCCTCGTCAGACAACATGACCTCGCGGACGTGTGACGCGTAACCGACGGCGCTAACTTCGAGCCGATGCGTACCATAACCGACGTCGCGTAACGACAGCGGTGTCTGACCTCTATTTACACCATCGATGGAGACGTCAGCACCTGGCGGGTCGGTCCGTACAAGTAGCCAACCTGTGCCGGCATCCCTCAAAGCATTTACTTCCTCAGGCGGCGTCAACTCTACATTCGGTACGAACTGGCCCCCAGGTATCGACCGAGGCCGTTCCGCCTCAACGACGTGCTCCGTTGTTGATAGGACTGACTCGGCCGGTGGAAACGAGGCAACTGGCGGTACTACTTTGGACCTGGCCTCTGTCGTTCGCGCCTGGATGTCTGGCTGTGCTCCGAGTGACGCCGGCACGGCATCGGACACAACTTGGCCGTTAGCTCCTAAACCACCGGGAGTCTCGATTCCGTCGGACCCAGCCGGCACCGGCTCATTATTCTCGAGTCTCTGACCGGTAACCTGTGCAGGCGCATCAGCATCTAGCAACTGAACATCCGATCCGAGGCCAAGCCCAACGAAGTACGCAGCCAAGATTCCCACAGCCACCGCAAACACCATTGGCAGCACCACCCGTACCCGTGATGGTTCGACCTCCTCAACCGATTCCTGTACCAGACCAGGTCCAGGCTCTATCGCCTCTAACAGATCGGGCATCTCAAGACGGTTGGTTTCTACCGGACGCTCATGCGTTTGAGGAACGATGACTGGCTCACCCCGTGAATTGGCGAACGACTCGGTGGAGGTGATTTCTGTCTCGCGAACGGCGTCACTCCCAGCTGGTAAGCTTAGATCCCACTCTAGGTTATTGTTAAGAGTGCCGACCGCCGGTCGTTCATCGTCGACAGACAGCGGAAGCCACGGCTCACGAGTGTCATCTGCCATGGAGCTATCACGCGCGAGCAACTTTTCCGCGTCATGTGAAATATCTGGTAGCTGTTCAAGCCGGTCTCGTACAGCAAGATCCGCAGCTTCGATTTCATCGGCCGGCGGCGTGCCACCCGAGACGTTTATGCTCTCCGCCGACAAACCAGGGCCTAGTTCCGAGTCTACGGATGAGACGTCATCAGAATCGGTGTCGTCCGCACGCGAATCAAGAGGGGAGTCTACAAGAAGATTGTCTGTTCGCACAGAATCTGTAGCGACTTGAGTCCTGCTTGCAACGGCCACAGTAGTTGTACCCGTGACGCTGAGACCCACCGCCCCCTCAAATACTGAGAGGAACTCGGCCGTAGTCGTGTCGCGCATCGCCGGGTCGTCGGCTAATGCAGTCGTGAAAAGAGACTGCAACGCCTCGGTATCGGAAACGCCGATAACATCATTCAGCCGGTCGATCACCTGCTCACCGGTGCCAGCGGCACGTTTGCCGGTAAGCAGCTCGTACGCGATCGCGGCCACGGAAAAGCGGTCTGCCTCGGGACCCAACGCACGGCCGGCGATGATCTCTGGTGCGGTGTACGGGCGCCGAATCGGTGCGCGCATTTCGACAACATTCAGAGCTGTCGCCACTCCGAATCCGTTAACTCGCACCTCATCCTCTGGTGTAACGAATACGTCACGGAGGTGCAGCCCGCCGTGCACGACGCCACGTTCGTGCGCGGCGTCGACCGCGGTCGCTAGCTGCGTAATGAACCGTAGCGCCTGCCCAGTCGATACCGGAGCATGACGGTGCATCACCACGTCGAGGGACTCGGCCGCGACGTATTCCTGGGCGAGGTAAGGAATGCCGTTCTCTAGCCCGACGTCAAGAGGAGTAACGATACCAGGATGTGAAAGGCCGACCTCAAGCACACACCTTAGTTCGTCAACGAGACTTTGTGCCTGCTCAGGTATTAGATCGAGATGGAAAGCCTTGACGGCCACAAGTCGATCGTTGTCTGGATCGTATGTGCGATACACCGGCCCGAGGACGCCCACCCCGATCTGGTGCATGACCCGGAACGGACCAAATGCACCAGAAGCGGAAGACGGTGTGCTTTCCTCACGTGTCAGCGCTCACTTCCTCCGGTCCGGTGAGGCAAATGGTACCACGGACACACCATAAGCTCAAAGGCATCATGACGATTTGCAACCACCCGGGTCGTGGTTCGAGCCTGGTAAAGTGCGCCGAGTAAACGAAGTGAGCATGTGTGACAAAGAAGTAACATTGTCAGGCATAATGTCCGACTCTTAGAGTAGTACTGATTAAGCGAAGAATCAGTCGCTAATCCCCCTAGTCGTCGACCGATACCTTGACACCACCTAATCGGTTTGAAAAAGTACCACAAGAGTGCTCGCCGACTCCCCTAGATCCAACGCATTTGATTCGAACATCGCCATCGACCTTCGCCAGCTGCCGTGGGCAGGTCGCCTTGTGTGCGACTACTGTCATACCTTCGACCAGTTAGAACCGTTCTATGCAGGGGCGCCAACGGCAGAATCAACATGGAAACAAGTGTTGGCGGCGCGGCAGGATCGGACAATTTCACCAGACATAGCCAATGTGGTGTTACGCCAACTGACGGCGCGAAACGCACCTACGGCAGCCATAACCGCTGCCGAAAGACTCCGTACGCCTGGCACGATCACTATCATCACAGGCCAACAGGCTGGTCTATTTGGTGGTCCCCTCTTCACTTTGCTCAAAGCGTTAACCTGCCTCAAGCTGGCGCACGCGATTGCCCGGGATCATAGGGTGACAGTGGTACCAGTCTTCTGGGTGGACGCCGAAGATCATGACCTAGACGAGATCCGCACATGCCACGTACTTGACCGCAACCTCGACCCACACTCGGTCACGCTCGAGGTCACGGCGCGTGCCGGTGCAGCCGCAAGCACGGTTCGCCTCGATGCCACCATCGCGGAAACCATTGCCCAACTTCGCGATCTCCTGCCGGAGACCGAGTTCACAGCTGACGTGATGGACTCACTTGAAAAGACTTACTCGGAAGGTGCCGGACTGGTCGAGGCTTTCGCCCGCTGGATCGATATGCTGCTTGGAAACCATGGTCTGGTAGTCTTCGACGCCTCTGACCCTACTGCCAAACCCATCGTACGAAACGTGTTCGCGCAGGAGCTAAAAACACCAGGTATCACTTCGCGTCTCGCCGCGTCCGCGGGTGCCGACCTCGTCGCGCACGGCTACCACGCTCAGGTAGAGCCACAACCGAACACGGTGGCACTGTTTCAGCTCGACGGCACACGGCAGCCGATCCGGTGCGAAGCTGGCGGTTTTTCTGCAGGTGTTCAGAAGTTCTCAAGCACGGCGCTTCTCGACAAGGTCGAATCTGATCCCAGTCACTTCAGTCCTAACGTGCTACTCCGACCAATTGTGCAGGACGTATTGTTCCCAACAGTCAGTTATGTCGCCGGCCCAAATGAACTCGCCTACCTCGGGCAGTTGCGCGACGTCTACGAACACTTCGATGTACCGATGCCGGTCATCTATCCGCGTGCGAGTGTAACGCTCGTCGATAGAAGCACGATAAGATTTCTGAGGCGGCACAATCTAAGTTTCGAGGATCTTCAACCACGCGACGACGCGACTCTGAACTCTCTGATCGAATCGCTGCTTCCCGAAGCGGTCGAGCGTGCGGTCACCGATACCAACCGCGCAATTGAAGACCAACTTTCTGCGCTGCAGACCGCCGTTCCTGCCATCGACCCGACGCTGACTGGCGCAGTCGAGTCGACCCGGGGGCGAATGGAACGCGATCTTCGGAATCTACATAGTAAGATCATCCAGGCAGCCAAACGGCGTGACGCAACGCTTCGTCGCCAGTTTCACCGGGCGCGGGCACAAAGCTTCCCAGACGGCGAGCCGCAGGAGCGCCGCATTGGCTTTGTCTATTTCCTCAACCACTACGGCCCGGCACTCATCGAGCGTTTGATGACAGAGCTCCCGCTTAACCCCGGACATCACTCGCTGCTCACTATCTGACCAGCTGCCCATCTAGCAACCTGATACGCGTGCGGTATACTTAAACAAGGTCAATCGAGACAAGAACTTGCACGAGAAGGAAGCTATCGCGACTATCGCGCTAATCGTTTCTGTGGCGTGCGGCGCGCCTCCAGAGTCAGAGTCCCCAGACCCGACCGAGAACACGTCTGCGACAGCGGTCAACCCGGTACCTGAAATTCTGCCGGAAGTCATCGCCCGTATCAACGATACGGAGATCAGTCGCACCGAGTTCGAGCGCGCAATCCGGTCGGCCGAGATACAAGCGGGCCAAGTCGTACCCCCGCAATTCCGCGACCAAGTCTACCGGCAGGTTCTCGATCGCCTCATCGATTTCCATCTGCTACTTCAGGAAGCAACTGCGCGCGAACTCGTCGTCGACGATGCAGAGATTGACGCCGAGCTCGCACGAATCAAGGCTGAATTCTCAAGCGAGGATGAATTCGAGGAGAATCTACGGGAATGGCAAACGTCGCCGGAGGCGCTCCGTGCGGAAATGCACAAAGACCTACTGATCGCAAAGGTCATCGAGCGGGAAATCGTCCCACAGCTCAGCCTCAGCGAGGACTTCGTGCGTGACTTCTATGACCAGCATGGCGATCAGTTCCGGGAGGCGGAAACTGTACGTGCAAGCCATATCCTGATCAGTGCTTCGCAGGGTGCCGACGAGTCCTCTCGCGCCGAAGCCTTAGCTCAGGCTAACGCACTCCGTGCTGAGGTGGTCGAAACCGGTGTCGATTTCGCCGCACTAGCGCATGAGCATTCCGCTGACGCAGCGACGGCAACGAACGGCGGTGACCTCGGTTTTGTCGAGCGCGGCCAGACAGTGCCCGCGTTCGAGGAGGCACTCTTTGGCCTTGAGGCAGGAACCATTAGCGAAGTCGTCGAGTCACCGTTTGGGTTTCACGTGATCAAAGCGGTCGAGCGTCGGGCGGGACGCATCGTACCGTTTGAAGAGGCAAGTGGCCAAATTCGAATGTTACTGATTGAACAAGAGCGCCAAGCGCTCACTGCTGAGTTCATCTCACGCCTGCGTACCGCGAGTACCATGGAGATACGAATCTAACCATGAACGAAGAGGTTTTTCAGGCTGTAGGGGAAGCTCTTAAGCGCGGAGAGTCAGCCGCACTCGTGACCATCATCCGCACCCAGGGCTCAACGCCTCAGCGAGTCGGCGCAAAGATGCTGGTGTTCGCTGACGGCCAGTCTGTTGGCACGATCGGTGGCGGCTGCTACGAAAACGACGCCTTCTGGAAGGCGCGACGGGCCCTCGACACGCGAACACCGGTCGTCGCCAAGTACGAACTCGCGGATGACATAGCGGAGGAGTCTGGGCTCATCTGCGGGGGGCAAATGGAAGTTTACATCGAGCCACTGGAAGCTTCACCCCACCTGTATCTCATCGGAGCCGGTCATGTAGCGTTCCACTTAGCCCAACTCGCAACGACCGTCGGATTCCGAATTCATGTAACCGACGACCGTGAGAAATACGCCAATGCCACCAGGTTTCCGGATGCCGTGGAGGTCGCCGTCGATGGCATTCCGGACTGGCTTGAGCGCGCCAAGCTACCACCCCACGCGTACGTCGTGATCCTAACCCGCGGTCACCGGTACGACCTCGATGCTCTGCGGGCAGTAGCACGACGTGACCTCAGATATCTCGGCCTTATCGGCAGCCGTGCCAAGATCGCGCGTCTCCACGAAGCACTTCGCAAGGAAGGAGTCGCGATCGAGAACCTCGACCGCGTACACGCCCCGATAGGATTGGATATCGGTGCAGTAACTCCCCAGGAAATCGCCGTCAGCATCTTAGCCGAGCTAATCGCCATCAAGTACGGCAAGCTCTCCACTGACTCACCTTCCAGTGCCGCTTCCGTACGGCCACTTCGGTGGATACCCGAAGCCGTCCAGCCGACGCCGGCCGCTGTCAACGACTAATCTGTTTCCGCAGACAGGACGTGCCGGATCCTGCTGCTATAATGTCGATGCGCGCCGCTTAATTGAGCTGCGGTACCATCATGACACCACGCTCTGGAACGCGAAACTTTAAAGGCAACGCGTTGTCCGCACGCTCCAGAAGCATCCTCGCCGGCCTGGTCAGACAGTATATCGAGGAAGGGGAGCCCGTCTCGTCGCTCTGGCTGGCGCAACATGGCAACTTTGGTCTCTCGTCCGCCACCGTGCGCACCGTCATGGCTGAACTCGAAACACAAGGGTACGTGTGTCAGCCGCACACGTCATCAGGACGCATCCCAACAGATCACGGCTACCGATGCTTCGTCGACCTGTTGCTTGAGGCGCGACGTGATACACGTCCGGCACCAGAGGTCGAGGCTAGATTACGACAGGCAGGGACCGTCAGTGACGTGCTTTCGAACGTATCTCACGAGCTGTCACTCGCGTCACACCACCTGGGTTTCGCTTTGATGCCACAACCAACCTCTGGCACGTTCCGTCATATCGAGTTCGTCCCACTAGATGATATGAAGATCCTGGTAATTGTCAGTACTGACAACGGCAAGATTTCGAACAAGATCGTTGATCTCGGAGACCGTACAGATCGGTCGGCGCTGACAACGGGCGCGAACTACCTCAACCAGGAGTTCGCCGGGCTGCCACTATGGCGTGTACGGGCCACTGTGGTCGATCAGCTCCGCCAGGAGAGAATGCTGTACGACCAATTGCTGTCGCGCGCGCTCAGGCTGGCAAGCTCGACACTTGAGGATATGGTGCCGCAGAATCAACTCTTTCTAGAGGGCGTGGAGTTTTTACTGGATGAGGTTTCGGACGGTGAGGATCGGGCTCCGCTCAGTACACTGCGCGCTCTGCTTGCCATGATCGAACGTAAGGATCTGTTAGTTCGATTGCTGAATGAGTACATTGATGGCCCCGACCTTACTGTGGTCATCGGTACCGAGCACGCCTCATCGGAACTACAGGACTTCAGCCTTGTCACCTCGACGTACTTCGATGGCTGGCGTACGGGCAGTATCGGAGTCATCGGTCCACGACGCATGCAGTACTCGCGTGCGATCACTGCAGTCGAAAAGGTGTCCCGTGCCGTGAGCCGTGTCCTGGTCGCACAAGCAACAGCGTCGAACAATGACAGACGACGTGAAACCGGAACGGCGTAACGTCGAGGGCGTGCAGCCCGAACCAGCCGACGTCGCAGCCGAACCAGCCGACGTCGCAGCCGACCCACCGACATTGAAGTCAGAGGTGACCGAAGCCGTACCGGATGCCTCCGCTCAACGTGACGATTACTACGAACGGTTGCTTCGAAAGACGGCTGAGTTTGACAACTACCGGAAGCGGATTGAGCGTGAACGTGTAGAGATGGTGCAGGCGGCGGCAATTGAATTAATTAAAGAACTGCTACCAATCGCCGACGACTTTGAACGAGCCCTTTGTGTCGAACACGCAGGCGACCAGGCGGATTCCTATCGTAAGGGCGTCGAACTCATCTACACACAGCTCTTGGAGCTGCTGCGTAAACACGGCGTCACGCCTATCATGACGGCCGGAAAGGATTTTGACCCCAACGTCCACCAAGCGGTTATCCACGAGGTAAGCACCGCGCACCGAGACGGTGAGATCATCGAGGAACTCAGGCGGGGTTACATGCTCGGAAGCAGACTACTGAGACCGGCGATGGTGAAGGTGGCCAAGGCATGAGTAAACGCGATTACTACGAGGTGCTGAATGTCCCGCGCAACATAGACGACCAGCAACTGAAAAGCGCATATCGGAAACTGGCCCTCAAATACCATCCGGACCGGAATCCCAACGACAAATCGGCCGAGGAGCACTTCAAGGAAGCAGCCGAAGCCTATGCCGTACTGGCTGACCCGGACAAACGCGCTCGCTATGACCAATTCGGCCATGCGGGGATCGGTGGCGCGTCCGGGTCTACGGGATTCGATCCGGCCATCTTTTCCGACTTTAACGACATATTCGGCGGTGCCGGCGATTTCTTTGGTTTCGGCGATCTCTTTGGCGGCGGCCGACGCGGCAGCGCGAGGCGGGGTGCTGACCTAAGATACGACCTTGAGATCCCGTTCGAAGAAGCAGCCGTGGGGACTGAAACCACACTACAGATTCCCCGCGAGGAGACCTGTAAAGACTGCAGCGGTTCTGGATCGGCCGCTGGATCCAGTCCGGAAACCTGTCCCCAATGTCAGGGCCGAGGCCAGGTGCACTACCAGCAAGGTTTTCTAACCGTCGGACAGACCTGTGGACGGTGTCGCGGTCACGGCAAGATCATCGTTACGCCGTGTCCAACTTGTCACGGCAAGGGACACACCCAACAGCAGCGGAAGATCACCGTCAAGGTCCCACCTGGTATCGCTACCGGTCAGCGTCTACGTCTGCACGGAGAGGGTGAACACGGTGGTGCCGGTAGCAAACCGGGTGATCTCTACGTGGTTATCCATGTCCAGGAGCACCCATTTTTCCATCGCGACGGAGACGATCTATGGTGCGAGGTCCCGGTCACGTATCCAACGCTAGTGCTGGGCGGAAAGATCTCAGTCCCAACCATGAACGGTAATGAGCAGCTGGATGTTCCAAAAGGGACGAAAGCCGACGCACGGTTTCGCGTCCGCGGCAAGGGTTTGCCTAACGTTTCCGGCGGTGGTCAAGGCAACCTCTACGTCGCGGTCAGGGTTGAGATTCCTACAAAGGTATCACTCGAACAAAAATCTCTCATCGAAGAATTAGACAAGACCATGCCGCAAAAGTCGTTCGGACCAAGTGAGCGACGTGGCAGCGCAGACCAAACTGACCGCCCATTCTTTGACCGGGTCAAGGATATCTTTGGCTGACGTTCGGGCGGCTCTCGAAGTCGAATTCCCCTCCACCCCGACGTCACTCCCCAACCTACTTGATGCACTCCTCGACGATTACCAGCTATTCGCCATAGAAGATGCAACGACATCAAGTGGATGCTGGCGGCGTGTCTACTTCTACTCGCAGCGTGAACGAGATAAGGTTAAGTACGCCATCGCCCTCCACTTCGGACATCATGGTGTCTCGACCACTCGGGTAGACGTCCCAGACGACGGATGGGCCGAGCGGGTTCAGACTAGGCTGCGGGCGGTGCGCATCGGTAACATCGTGGTAGCGCCACCCTGGGACGTACCCGCTCCCTCGGCAACGGCTGAGGGTGAGTGCCCCGTTATCGTCATTCGTCCGTCGATGGGGTTTGGCACCGGTCACCACGCATCAACTCGTCTTTGCCTACACGCACTCCAGCAGAACACGGCGTTGATACGGCTCGAAGGCTCATGTGCCCTCGACCTCGGCACTGGGTCTGGCGTTCTCGCGATCGCGGCAGCCAAGCTGGGAGTGGGTATGGCTGTTGGTGTCGATCGCGATCCTGATTCGCTCACCAGCGCGCACGATAACATCGCACTCAACAACGTTTCCGACAGGGTCAGCGTGCGGTTGGAAGACGTCACTGCACTTTCGAACGAGAACGCGCACGTAGTAACCGCCAATCTCAACGGCTCATTGTTCCACTCGCACGCCGCGGCCATTGTAAGCACGGTCCAACCGGGTGGCGTCCTGATCGCGAGTGGTCTAACGACAAGCGAAGAAGAACCAATCCGCAGCGTCCTTGAGCCGGTATTGAAGCTCACGAGCCGTACTAGCGAGGCAGAGTGGATAGCACTGACGTTCACACGGCAGGAATAGAAACCTGAAGGGTCGAACTCAGGCCCGTGGTACCATCGTGAAGCATCGTTTCTTCGCGCCAGACGCAACAACATCAGACCTGGTCATTCAGCTCCCCACTGATGAAGGACACCACCTGGCAAGAGTGCTACGCCTCGGCCCCGGCGCAGCCATTCAAATCTTCGATGGGTCCGGCCGCGCGTATGAAGCGCGCGTCGACACCATAGACCACGACAAGGTTAACGTCCGGATCGAAGAGGCCCTGACAGCAGTGCAGGAACCAACGGTGCGCTTGACACTGGCTCTGGCGCTATTGAAGAGCCGAAAGCTCGAGCAGGTTGTGCGGGATGCAACAACACTCGGCGCCATCGCCTTCCAGCCACTGGTGACAGCGCGCACCGAAGTCATTCCCACAGCCAGCGTGGACCGTCCAGCACTCGATAGGTGGTTTAAGATCGCTGTGGCATCGGCTAAGCAATGCGGCCGTGCAGTTGTCCCCAAAGTGCATCCCTTAACTGCCTACGATCGTTTCATCGAAACAGACCACAACCAACTTCGGATCCTCTTGGTGGAGCCATCAGCGGAATCGGAGACGGGCGGCCCTTTCACACTTGGGTCACTGAAGCGACGTCCCACACCTGAGTCTGCAGTCCTCACAGTAGGACCGGAGGGAGGATGGACAGCGGCGGAACTCAAGCACGCAGAACACGCAGGCTTCGAACTGCTCACGATGGGTGCGCGCACGCTTCGTGCTGACGCGGCGCCGATCGCTGCACTCGCCGTGTTGCAGTTCCTGTGGGGGGACATGTAGACCCAGGCTATACTGCCCCAACCCGTATGCTGTTTCAAGGACAGACCCTCGGTAAATACAAGATCCTCTCCCCTCTCGGAAGTGGTGGTTTCGGTGCCGTCTACCTAGCCAAGGACACGTGGATCGACAAGGACGTCGCGATCAAAGTTCCTCATAAGCAAAACCTGAACTTCAGCGAATTACTCCACGAACCAAGACTACTCGCCACACTCGATCACCCAAACATCGTCTCAATTACGACGGCTGAAAAAAAAGACAACGTCTTTTTCATCGTGATGGAGTACGTAGAAGGTGAAACTTTAGAGAACGTCATCGCCACCGGTGGCGCACTCGACGTTAACCAGGCGATCAATTACACGACTCAGATCGGATCGGCGATCGAGCACGCGCACCGCCAGGGGGTCATCCATCGCGACATCCGCCCACCAAACGTCCTCGTGTCTCAAAGCGGCGTTCTGAAAGTTGCCGATTTTGGCACCTCACGGTTCCTCGAAATTGCTGCACACGGCACGACAGTCATCGGTAGTCCATCCTACATGGCACCCGAGCAATTCGAGGGTAAAACGGTGTTCGCATCAGACATCTACTCTGTTGGCGTCACGATGTACCAAATGCTAATAGGTGCCCTTCCCTACGACACGCCGGCTCCAAGCGACATCAACAAGCTGATGCGCGGCGAACTAGTTCGACCTCCACGCCTACGCAACCCAGCCGTACCCAAGGCACTGAACGACATCGTCATGAAGGCCATGGCACCAGACCTATCCGCGCGCTACCAACGCGCCGGAGATCTGCTGGCAGCGCTCGACGAAATCGGAGCGACGCGCCCACCGGACGACGTCCGCAACCGAGTGGTTGCGGCGCAGTCCCGGACAGACGTAGAGGTCCGCAACATCCAGAGTCGGCTGAAGGCAGATGAACTAACACCTGGCCGTTTTTGCTGGCACTGCCACAAGCCGTTGCATTCGCGCACCAACACCTGCCCATTTTGCGGCGAAGACCAAGCATGAGATTCTAAGGTCGGATTAACTGGAAATCACGTTCCGAAAGGTGCTTGACAGACAACCCTGACGCACCGCTATATTAAGATTGTCGTAAGTTACTCATTGCACAAGTTTTCATGGAGAATTCAGGATGAGCTTCGGTACGGGCCAGATATGGATGAACGGGACATTGGTCGACTGGGCCGATGCCAAGATCCACATCGGCGCTCACGTCATCCACTACGGTAGCGGCGTGTTCGAGGGGGCGCGCTGCTACGAAACTCCGAACGGTGCGGCCGTCTTTAGACTCGACGCACACGTTCGCCGGCTGTACGACTCTGCCAAGATTTTTCGTATGGATTACGCACTAGGCACGTCAGAATTCAAGCGAGCCATCCTCGACACGATTCGTGTAAACCAGTACCAGGCCTGTTACATTCGACCACTGTTTTACCGCGGCTATGGTGCTCTGGGTGTCAATCCGTTCACGTGTCCGGTCGAGGCCGCTATCCTTGTTTGGGAATGGGGTGCATACCTCGGTGACGATGCGTTAGAAAACGGTGTCGACGTTCAAGTAAGTTCCTGGGGACGCGGTGCGCCGAATCGCTTCCCATCTATGGGAAAATCAACGGCTAACTACGCGAATTCTCAGCTAATCAAGATCGAGTCGATGCAGCACGGCTACGCTGAAGGGATCGCACTTGACCCTGGGGGGCACGTAAGCGAAGGGAGTGGTCAGAACATCTTCGTGGTGCGTAACGGCACGATCGCGACCCCGGCACTGGCTAATTCAATCCTACCTGGTATCACCAGGGACGTCGTGATGACGTTGGCACGTGACCTCGGACTCGTGATCCGTGAGGAAACACTTCCGCGTGAGGCACTCTACATCGCTGACGAGCTATTCTTCACAGGAACAGCAGTCGAGATCACACCGATCCGCTCAGTCGACAAGATCACGATCGGGAACGGGGCTCGTGGGCCCGTGACCGAAGCCATCCAACACCGCTTTTTCGACATCATCAATGGCCGCTCACCGGACACTCACGACTGGCTGACACCCGTGTACACGAATGCTCCCAACCCCCAGGAACCGACCGGAACCGCTGCGAAAGCTCGCTGACCAGGTAGCCTGTCCTCAGTACCGAAAAGCCATGAACGTCAACGAACTACCCCAGTGCAACATCGAAAAAGGTCACCAGATGTGCACATAAAGACCGATTCGGCACCGGTCAAGCGTGTGAATGGCCTGCTGTTGCCTACCAAGGACAAAACCCATCGAATTGTCGACTCCATCGCCTATGAGGCATTACATTACAGGCTACAGTCACTTGACCAGACGCTCTACTTCCCCTTCAACGCGGGGTTCATCACCTTGGACGAGGCGGTAATTTCCGACTCTTCCCGTCAGTCCGATGCCCTAAACATTCAGCGTTTCTGGGGTTAATCAGACACTTATTGCGATTTGACAACCTCCTCTCCCTACGCAGTTGCGCTCGCGATGTTGGCACGACGCGAGCTCTCCTCGGCACAACTGCGGGAACGGCTCAGTCGAAAAGGTTTGGATCCCGTCGAAATTGAACGAACCATTCACCGACTCTCGAGAGAGGGTCCCCTGGACGATCGGCGTACCGCCATCACCTATGCCCGTCAGGCCGCGATCGTCAAGCTCCGCGGCCCTTACCGTGCCGTCAAGGAGCTCCAAGCGCGTGGCATTAGTGAAAACGACGCTCAGTCAGCAGTTGCAGAGGTCTTTGGTGAGGTTAACGAGCAGACGGTACTCAACCGCGCCCTGGCCAGACGGCTCTCTGGACACGTACAGAACCGAGTACAGTTTCGGCGTCTTTATCAGTACCTGCTCCGCCAGGGATTCGACGGAGGCATGGCCGCAGCCACGCTCCGTGCCCGTGCCAAAGCAACTGCCGTGCCGGAAGACTAATAACCTGCCACCACTGACCGTTGTGAAAGAATAATACCGATGACGTCCGCAGAACTTCGCCAGAGCTTTCTTGAGTACTTCCAGACTCAGGGTCATCAAATCGTGGCCAGCTCATCACTGGTTCCGACCGATGACCCGACGCTGCTCTTTACCAACGCCGGTATGAACCAATTCAAAGATGTCTTCCTCGGTAAGGAACGGCGCGGCTTCCAGCGTGCAGCAACGTCGCAGAAATGTATGCGTGTCAGCGGCAAGCATAACGATCTCGACAACGTCGGCCCGTCTCTTCGACATCACACGTTCTTCGAGATGCTCGGAAATTTTTCGTTTGGCGACTACTTCAAGACGGACGCGATCCCGTTCGCGTGGCAGCTGCTCACCGACGTTTGGAAACTCCCTCAGGATCGGCTCTACGCAACCGTATTCGCTGGCAATGCGAGCATCCCACGTGACGATGAAGCTTATTCGATCTGGCAGCACTTCGTCCCAAACGAACGCATTGCGGAAATGGGTGAGACGGACAATTTCTGGGCAATGGGTGACACCGGTCCGTGTGGCCGCTGCTCTGAGATTCATTTTCATCGTGGAGACCATCTACCGTGTGGTGAGTTGAAATGCCTCGGGATCGACTGTAAATGCGACCGTTATGTCGAGATCTGGAACAACGTTTTCATGGAGTTCAACCGTCAGGCAGACGGGATTCTAACCCCGCTGCCTGCACCATCCATCGACACTGGAATGGGCCTCGAACGCATTGTCGCCGTCATTCAGAACAAACTATCGAACTACGACACCGACCTCTTCACGACGTTGCTGACCGAGATCGGAACACACTCCGGAGTCGCGTACGGGCCATTGAACGGTCTGCCTTCGAATGACACGAGCGACGTTTCCATCCGCGTTATTGCGGACCACATGCGTGCGATGACATTCCTTATCTCCGATGGCGTGTTCCCGTCGAATGAGTACCGCGGCTACGTGTTGCGGAAGATCATGCGGCGAGCCATGCGACACGGAAAAAAACTCGGCATGACCGAACCATTTCTGCATCGCCTAGTAGACGTCGTCGTTACCGAAATGGATGCTGCGTATCCTGAACTCAGTGCGAGTCGGAATGCGATCGCGGCAGTCGTTCTCCGTGAAGAGGACCAGTTTGACAAGGTCTTGAGCGATGGACTCCCACGGCTTGAAGCAATCATGGCTGAGGCCGAGAACGGATCGAGGTCGATTGAGAGCGCCAAAGCGTTTCTCCTTTACGACACCTTCGGACTTCCGTTCGACTTCATCGAAGACGCCGCCGGTGAGCGTAAACTTCGCGTCGACCGTGCGGGTTTCGAACAAGAACTCGAAACACAGCGCAAACGATCGCGATCAGGGCAACTCTTCTCAGCGCGCACAGAGAACGCCTTTCACTATCGCTCCGAAGACGCTAGGCGGAAAATGCTGGCGGCGGGTGACCGATTCGACGGTTACGAGACGTCGACCGTCAGTGGGGTGCCGATTGTTGCCATCTTCAACTCGAATCGCCAACAGATCGACGACCTGGAAGAAGGAGCATCCGGTTTCGTTGCATTGGCACACACGCCGTTCTACATCGAAAGTGGGGGGCAGGTATCCGACAAGGGGTACTTACGCGCCGACGCCGGAACTGGTAAAGCAACAGTCGAAGCGATGACACGGACCGGACGGAATGGTCCGCGCGTCCACGTAATTCGCGTAACATCTGGCCACCTGGCGACTCTTGATCTTGTCACAGCGGAAGTCGACCAACCCTTACGAGACGCCACCCGGCGCAACCACACGGCTACGCATCTTCTGCATGCTGCCCTACGCCAAACGATCGGCGCGCACGTGAAGCAGGCGGGTTCCCTGGTCGCGCCGGACCGTCTCAGATTCGACTTTACGCACTTCGAACCTGTCACACCGACACAACTCGCGGAGATCGAGCGCGTGGTTAACAAGCACGTCTACGGAAATCAAACTGTCCATACCGACGTGCGCGCCACGGCCGACGCGATTGCCGATGGAGCTATGGCACTGTTCGGCGAAAAGTACGGAGACCAGGTACGTGTAGTATCCATCCCGGGTTTTTCCTTAGAGTTGTGCGGCGGTACTCACTGCCGCATCACCGGTGACATCGGGCCGTTCGCAATCACTCACGAGGGCGGGGTTGCCTCCGGCGTCCGCCGTATTGAGGCTGTGACTGGTAATTACGCGGTCGAACTAATCCAGCGCCGTTGCGACATTCTGCACGGGATCATCCAGACACTCGGGGTAACAGAAGACGCTGCGAGATCTGCCGTGGCTAAACTGCAGACCGACGTCAAGCATCTGACTCGCCAGGTTGAGGAGCTTAAAGTAAGAGTCGCTACAAGGTCACCGTTGAACGATGCGACCGAAGATATTGTCGAGGTTGATGGCGTCAAGGTGGTCGAGCGCCGGGTATCCGGTCTCAAGAAGAGTACACTGCGTTCACTCGCCGACTCGCTTCGGGACAACCTTGGTAGCGGCGTGGTGCTGATCGCCTCTGACAACGCCGGCAAAGTGGCGCTGGTTGTCTCGGTAACTAAGGATCTCACCAATCGTGTGCACGCGGGAAATCTTGTCAAGGAAATCGCTCCGATCGTTGGTGGAACCGGGGGCGGACGCCCGGACTTCGCCCAGGCCGGCGGGAAACTCACTGACAAGATCGACGCAATCTTTCCCGCAGGTGAGGCAGCCCTGAGACGCATGCTCGGCGTCGGTGGAGATTAGCGTCGCCGTACAGAAATACAGGAGATCAGCAGGTGCCAGTTCGCAGAACATATGACGCCAACTACTGCAACAGGACATTAGTCGACGAATATCTCTCTATAGCACAAAGTCCCCAGATGTTACGGCTTGAACACGCCCGTCTTGACGTCTGGTTGGACGTCACCTGCCTGTTTCGAACACGATCCGAGGCACAGAAAGCATGTAAGAGCGGAAAGGTCGACGTTAATGGCCAACGGGCCAAGCCACATCGCGACATCCGTGCGGGAGACCAAATAGCGATCACCCGACCCAACGGGATCAAACAGCAGGTTGCGGTCCAGGAATTGTCTGAACAGCACCTGCCAAAGGCGGTCGCGCGCACGCTATACAGGGACACTACACCGCCGCCGAGTACACATGAAGTGATGTTCCGCCGTCTACTGCAACGTGTCGGCCCTGCTACTAACTCGCCCGATAAGCGTGAGCGCCGCCGTTTGAGAAAACTCCAAGGAAAATAGCTTCGTTAAACGAAGCGGTAAGCCACAGAAGACGGTCCGTTAAACCTGGTCCCTCAACCACGGACCCTATATAATTATGTTTTCATGGCAAATCATAAATCTGCGACCAAAGTGCATAGTCAGAGTATCAAGCGCCGCGACCACAATCGGCAGTTACGCAGCCGGATGCGAGGTGCGCTGAAGTCGGTTCGGACGGCCATAGATGCCGGGGACACCGCGAAAGCCCAAAAAACCTTTCGCTCAACCATTTCTCTGATCGACAACCTCGCTGGTAAAGGCGTCATTCACCCTAACGCCGCGTCGCGTCACAAATCCCGACTAACTAAGCGCCTGGTAAAAGTCTCAGCGTAAGGGTCTTACTGCGGCCACTCCGCACAACTCCAGTACCAACCGTTCCAGTAGTACACGCGGCTCACCAGACGACCGTTTAAGATCAAGGTCTGTCCGAAACACCGCCTCTATCGCGGACCGGACTCTCCCAGCGGAAAGCCGTGTGCGCGCGACCCAGGCCAGCTGCCCTAGAACCATATAAGGCACGGCGCCAGCGTCGAGTGCCAACGCGAGTTCCCGTAAGGCAACTTCGGTCGCACCTCGTTCGATAGCGCGCGCGACTGCCCAATCGTCATGGACACGGGCAGCACCGGCGACCTCTCGCACGTCCTCCATCGAGATCGTTTCTTGACCAGCCGTGTACAAGAGTATCCGATCAACCTCACTGCGCAGCCGCGCGATGTCTGGACCAACCAGGCCTCCGAGTAAGCGGATCACCTGTGGTTCAGCACGTCTGGAATTCGCTTTCAGACGCGCGCGGATCCAGCGCTCGGCATCAGCCAAATCCTCCAACTCACCACATTTCACGACGGTGGCGCACGAGAGTAAGCGTTTGCTGATCCGGCGACGTTCGTCCAGTCCATCTGCGACCAAAACGAGTGTGGCGTGCGACAAAGGAGCGTCAAGGTATTTCTCGAACGCTTCTACGCCAAGCATCGCAGTCTGGCTCTCTCGCTTCGGTTGCAGCAACCGCTCGGCTCGAAGGATGATCACTATGCGACGCGGTACCATCACCGGCAGCGTGCGGACCGCATCGAGCACAACATTGAAACTAACATCAGCGCCGTAGAAGCGATCGATATTGAAGGCTCGTAGGTCCTCGTCGACAATTTCCTCGAAGTCGTTGGCTACCTCGTCTTTCGCGTGATCGTCCTCACCGAGCACAAGATAGACGGGATCGAGGGAACTTGACGCAATCTGCTTTCGAAAAGCGGCTGGCGTAAGGATTCCCATGGACCTTTCTAGAAGGCCTCAAGGATTGAGCTGACGACGGTCTGCGCGAAGTCCGCGGCCACGCGCTCAACAGCGTTCGAGCGTTGACCAAAAAACGTCTCAACGTTGGCCACTTGACCAGCACCGCTAGCCACTTCGTACTCGTCACTGAAAACCAGTGAGGGGTTCTCCCACAGCACCTCTTCGGTCGTCACGTCGACAAACTCGATGCTAGCGGTGAGCGTAAAGACGTAGCGGGATGCCTGTTGGTCGGCGTTAAAACTCGCTGGTGTAATGTTGATGTTGGTAATGATGCCATTCAACAGCGCGTCGATACCGACCTCACCGGTCACAACACGATACGAACCTCGACCGATGAACGCGGTCCGCACCTCTTGGGTCAACAGTTGTTCGACGTCAAACGCAACTGTACGGTTTTCGAAAAGCGGGATACCAACAGTCTCTATGGAATCTGGCAAAAACGTTCCGCGGCCAGAAAGCGAATAACCGCACGCGGTGATGTTAGCAGTCAACACGGCACTCACCAACAAGCCCCCTGCCATATTCACAGTCTTATGCATGCCGCTCCTCCCCGGGTGATCTTGCTACCAATTGTAGGGTCCAGTGGCCTATCCCAGCGACCTACCGAGCCACCACACTCACCAGTTTCCCTGGTACGATCACAACCCGGTCGATTTTATTGCCAGACGTGTACATACGCACATGTGGATCGTCAAGAGCCAGACGCCGAAGCTCAAAATCAGGCGTCTCCACCGCCACCGTCAACCGTGCACGTACTTTGCCGTTCACCTGAACCGGCAGAACGAGCTCCTCTGCCATGGCGACGTCGGGGTTAAAGGATGGCCATCCTGCCGTCTCGACCCCATCCCGATTACCTAACATCTCCCAGAGCTCCTCGGCTAGGTGTGGGGTGAACGGCGATAGCATCAGGAGTAGTGCTTCTATCGTCTCTTTGAGCACGGCCACCGTGTTCGGACGTGGTGACTCAGCAGACGCCCCGTCGGTCGGACCAAACGGACCAAGACGAGCTCGCTCGCAGAATCCATAAACCTCGTTGACTAGCTCCATTAATCCCGAAACTACCGTGTTGAGGTGAACACGGGGATAAAGATCTGTTGAAACACGGCGTATCGTGTCGTGCGTCTTCCGGCGCAACGCGCGCTCCTCGTTATTAAGCGCTTCGACTACAGGCGATCCAACCGTACGGTCAGCGAGTACAGCGCACAATGAATCCACCAGACGCCAGACTCGACCAAGGAAACGTGCACTGCCTTCGAGCCCAGCGTCAGTCCACTCGATCTCTTTCTCGGGCGGTGCCACGAACATCTCGTAGAGGCGTAGCGCGTCCGCGCCGACGGTTGACGTCATATCATCTGGATCAACGACGTTGCCCTTCGACTTCGACATAACCGAACCATTGCAAAGTACCATGCCCTGTGTGAGCAGGCGAGTAAACGGCTCATCGTGCTCCACTAGGCCCAGATCGCGAAGTACCTTGCAGAAGAACCTCGAATAAATCAGGTGCAGGATTGCGTGTTCGACACCACCGCTATAGAAGTCGATCGGGCCCCAGTACCTTACTGTTGCCGGAGCGAACGGTTCGTCATCGTTCCGGGGATCGCAATAGCGATAGAAATACCAGGAGGAGTCGACGAAGGTGTCCATGGTGTCAGTTTCGCGGCGTGCCCCCCTCCCACACGATGGACAGATCGTCTTAACGAAGTCAGGCACCTGCGCAAGGGGGGAGTCACCACGACCACTGAATTCGTCAACTTTCGGCAGATCGACCGGTAGCTGGTCGTAGGGCACCGGTCTCGTACCACAGGTGTCGCAATAGATAATCGGAATTGGTGTGCCCCAGTACCGCTGGCGGGAAATACCCCAATCCTTTAGGCGGAACTGTACCGTACCAGCGCCGAACCCGCGCTCCTCAGCTACGCTAATCATGCGCGTAATCGCCTCGGTGCTCGGCAGTCCCGTGAACTCTCCAGAATCGACCACGTCACCGGGCTCCACCGAAGCCGCCGCGAGCGTTTTTCCATCTAACGACGGCACACCCCGCGGCTGGATGACGACACGAATGGGTAACTCGTATTTCCGGGCGAACTCGAAGTCGCGCTGATCGTGAGCCGGCACTGCCATGATTGCACCTGTCCCGTAATCAGCCAGCACAAAATTGGCAATCCAGACCGGTACTGCCTCACCGGTGAACGGATTAACTACCCGGTGACCCGTGTCGAAACCTTCCTTCTCGAGTTGACCGGTAAGACGGGTCGTCCGGTCCAAACTGCGGAAACGTCTCACGCGCTCACGAAACTCGTCGGGATTCGAACTGTCAGCAGCAAATCCCTCTACAAACGGGTGCTCGGGAGCCAACAAGACGAAAGTTGCGCCGTAGATTGTGTCGATCCGCGTTGTAAAAATCTCGATCTCGGTATCTGTTGACCCTGTGCTACAGCCAGCGGCAACAATTGGAAAACGAACCGCCGCACCTTCCGACCGGCCGATCCAGTTTCGCTGCATTGTGAGGACCTTGGAGGGCCATTCGCCAAGGTCTTCCGTCTTGGCCAGTAGCTCATCGGCGTAGTTGGTAATCCGTAAAAACCATTGTTCCAACTCACGTTCCCTCACCTCTGAACCACAGCGCCAGCACCCGCCATCCACCACCTGTTCGTTAGCCAGTACCGTCTGGCAGCTCGGGCACCAGTTAACGGTCGAGCGTTTTCTATACGCCAAATCGCGCTCGTACATCTTCAGGAACAACCACTGGTTCCACCTGTAGTACTCGCGGTCGCATGTCGCGAACTCTCGCTCCCACGCGTAGCTGATACCCAGCCGCTGAAGCTGTCCCTTCATATGTGCGATGTTGTCGCGGGTCCAGGTCTCTGGATGCGTGCCATGCTGGATCGCTGCATTCTCAGCTGGCATCCCGAAGGCATCCCACCCGAACGGGTGCAACACGTTGAACCCCTGCATCCGTTTCATCCGTGTAACAACGTCTCCAATCATGTAGTTCCGGACGTGTCCTACATGCGCATGTCCAGACGGGTAGGCGAACATGACGAGACAATAAAACTTCGGCCTCGACGGATCCTCCGTCACTTCGAAGGCGCGCCGGTCGGCCCACCGCCGTTGCCACTTACGTTCGATGGTCTGGGGATCGTAGTCGGACACGGAACAGGTTGGACAGCATCGTTTCGCGAGACTAGTGACTAGCCTCGCCTGAAGTTAAGTGCAGCTTCTATAGTGTAGGCCAAAATTGCCCTTGGGCGCGCCTTACCGCTTCGATTGCTCGTTCCGCAGTGGCGGTCGGACCAGCTATATCCGGTACCACTGCCTGAGGTACATCGCTACTCACCGCAAGGGTCTCCGTCAGGCAAGACTCAAGTGCAGCAAGGTCGTAGCCCCCTTCCGTCACTACCGCGAGGCGCCCACCGCAGACGGCATCGGTCATCGCCCGCAGCCGTTTCGTCATCGTCGTATAGCCAGCAGTCGACACCCGCATCCCACCAAGTGGATCCCACTCGTGCGCGTCGTAACCAGCCGAAAGCAACACGAGCTTCGGCTCAAACGACGTCAATACAGGCACCACAACCGACCGAAACACCAGATCGTAATCCGCATCACCGGCGCCAGCCTCAAGAGGGACGTTGACGGTAAACCCGGCGGCCGGTCCTTCACCGACTTCATCGGCGGCCCCAGTGCCAGGATAGAAGGGATACTGGTGGGTCGAGATGTACAAGACTTTCGCCTCGGCATAGAAGATCCACTGTGTACCGTTGCCGTGGTGTACGTCATAGTCGACAATCGCGACCTTCGTCAGTCCAAGATCGATCGCGTGCGCGGCTGCGACTGCAACATTGTTGTAGAGGCAAAACCCCATAGCGCGCTCGCGCTCGGCATGATGACCTGGTGGCCGCACGAAGGCCAGTGCCGGGGCGTCATGGTTGATCGCATGGTCCACAGCAGAAACGGCAGCCCCAGCAGCTAGGCGGGCAACCTGTTCCGAATCCGGTGAGGTGTAGGTATCGGGATCCAACCGTGCCCGCCGACCGGCTGTCTCTCCGATCGTAGCAACGTAACTCTCGTCGTGGACCCGGAGTAGTGCGTCCGTCGTTACCTGCTCTGGCAGCTGGATCAAGCCGCCTTGGTCCCGCCACCGCTTCGCCACGGTTGTCATTACCTCAGCGCGCGCCGATCGCTCAGGATGGCCGTCCGGCGTGGCATGATCTACGAACCGATCCGACGTGATCAGAACCGCCTCATTCATTGCCATCTATCATCCTCGACCAACCCTTGAAGTAGAGGCCTTCGATCTTCGGTTTACCTCCGTCTACCGAGCATCATCATTGCCTGTGACGCTAGGGCGATAAGCGAATACTCGACCTTGGCCCTCATCGTCTCAAGAACGTCATCGTCCGAATCCATAGGCACATCAATTTCCCGCCCAATGGCCACGGCCACCCGGCTAAGGGGTCTCGGAACCTGCGTCCGATCCCAGCTCGGAACCGACCAATGCGGCTTGGTCTCGATGTGGAATGGCAAAATCGGATTTCCGGTCAGGCTGGCGAGCCATACGGCGCCTGGTTGAACAGTTCGTACCGGCCCTCTGGGGCCGTCCACAGTAAAGGCCACCGGCCGACCGGCATGCATCTCGCGACGTAGCTGCACGAAGGCACGGCGCCCTCCCCGAGATGTTGACCCACGCGCCGTCCCATACCCAAATCGCTCGCTGATACGCGCACTCCACTCACCGTCGAAGTTCGCGCTGGTCATCACGACGATACCCCGGTGGCGCCAGAAGTACATCGCCGGCAGGAGACATCCGTGCCAGAAGGCAAAAATGGGCTGGCGGCCAGCCGTCCGGATCGCTTCGTAGTGCTCGAATCCGGTCACAGACCACCGGAGGGTCCGGCTGAGCAAAGCGATCACTGGATAGGCGACCGTTGCAATCGCGGATGCGCGCGCGAGCTGACCACGTGACAACACGCTGGTCACATGCCTTCGTATTTCGGGCCACCGCCCCCCTCAGGCGGCACCCAGTCGATGATCTGGTATGGGTCCATAATGTCGCAGGTCTTACAGTGCACGCAGTTGGACGCGTTGATCTGTAAACGCTTCCCTTCACCGCCATCGGCATCGATAATTTCGTAAACATTGGCCGGGCAAAAGCGTGTGCACGGATTGCGGTACTCCTCAAGACATCGCGTCCGGCAAATGTCCGTGTCGTGGACCAGTAGATGCGACGGCTGATCTTCAGCATGACGCGTTCCGGAATAGTGGACATTAGTAAGCTTGTCGAACGTGAGCGTGCGATCGATGGTTACGGTCGGGGCCATGACCTCCTGCGCACGTGCACCATAGTAGCGGTCGAGGTCCTTGATCCGTTCGTGACCCGCGTCGCCTGGCATCGGGTCGCTGAGCCACCAACCACCGGTGACAAGCGAGAATCCCGAATACAGGAAGCCCGACACAAGCCCCCCGGCGAAGCTCTGGTGCACATTCCGGACAGGATATAACTCCGTCTTGATGACACCCGATTCGATGAGTGAAGCGTAACGACCGAGTTGTGCGGCCGTCACGTCACCCGATCGCACCGCGTCGAAGGCGACTTCTGCCGCGTAGAGTCCACTGCGCATCGCGAGGTGGATACCCTTGAGTCGCATCGAATTAAGGAACCCGGCGGCATCGCCGACGATCAGCGCCCCATCGACGTGGCATCGTGGAATGGCGTGCCAACCTCCCTCTGGCAACGCCTTGGCACCGTAACGGATCATCTGGCCATCGGCAAGTAGAGCTGAAACGAATGGGTGCCGTTTGAAGCACTGGAACGCGACATGCGGGTCGAACAAAGGGTCGCGGTAGTCAAGCCCAGCCACCAATCCCACTGCGAGACGTCCTTCTGGAAGCGCGTAGATAAAGCCGCCGCCGAACTCCTCAAAACGTAGCGGATACCCCACCGTGTGGACGACAGCGCCGACAGCGAGTCGGTCCGGTGGGACTTCCCACAGCTCCTTGATGCCAATGGCGTAGACCTGGGGTAGACGCCCCTCGTCGAGTGAGAACCGATGAATCAGTCTTTTGGTCAGGTTGCCACGCACACCGTCGGCGAGGATGGTGACTTGTGCGCGAATATCGACCCCTGGCTGGAAGGTCGTCTTAGGCGCACCGCTCCGGTCGAGGCCCCGATCTCCAGTTCGAACACCGACTACGCGGTCATTCTCGTAGAGAAGCTCCGTACCCGCGAACCCGCTAAACACGTCAACTCCTTCAGCCTCAACCTGTTCTGCCAGCCATTTGACAAACCTGTTGAGCGAGATGACGTAGTGTCCGTGATTGCGTAACGGGGGCGGGGTAATGGGAAACGGGATCTTGCGACGCCGCGTGAGAAAATAGATACGTTCGTCTTCGACTAGCGTATCAAGTGGAGCTCCACGGGCCGCCCAGTCTGGAATCAGGTCATTGAGAGTCGAAGGATCGAGGACCGCGCCCGACAACATGTGAGCACCGTAGTCACGTGCCTTTTCCAGCACTGCGATCGTTAGCGGCTTACCACCCCGTTCTTTCTGGAGCGTAGACAGGTGGAACGCTGCTGAAAGGCCTGCCGGACCACCACCCACAACCAGGACGTCGACGTCGAACGTCTCGCGTTCCAGTTCAATCCTCCAAAGCCGCCAGGAGCGCCGGTACCACTTCAAACAGGTCACCAACAATGCCATAGTCAGCAACCTCAAAGATCGGCGCGTCGGAGTCCTTATTAATCGCCACCACGGTGTGTGCACCCTTCATACCGACCAGATGTTGAATCGCACCAGAGATGCCGATCGCAACGTACAACTTCGGAGCCACCGTTTGACCTGAGCTCCCGATCTGCCGATCCATCGGTAGCCAGCCTGAGTCACAAATGGGCCTTGAAGCAGCTAACTCCGCGTCGAGGACCCTAGCTAGTTCCTGTACAAGCGGCAAGTGATCCCGGCTCTTGATCCCGCGACCCACCGACACGATCCGATCGGCCTGTGTAAGATCGACTGCTTGTTTAGCCTCCTTGAATGGGGTCCCCGGGTGCTGACGAATCACCACCGTGTCGATCATAACGTCGGCTGTTCGGACGCCGGTCGGAACGGTACCGCGCGTGGCCACGTCAGCGCGATAGGAACCGGACTGGAAACTGACAAAATGGGGCGCCGGGCCGTCCAGAGCGACGTCGGCGACAAACTTCCCCTGAAACATCGGCCGCACGAGAACTACGTTTCCATCACGACGCTTCGAACCGATACAATCGGTGACCAATACACGCTCAAGCCGCGTTGCCAGTGTGGGCGCGTAGTCACGCACCTGATAAGTATGTGGTAGCAGCACAAGCTCGGGCTGCTCGATAGCAATTACCTGACTCAGAGCCTGGACAAACCCGTCCGGTGTGTAGGGCTCGAGGGCCGCGTGCTCAACGACAATCACCTCATCCACATCCGCCATCGAAAGCTCCTCGGCGACGGCGCTAACCCCCACGCCGACCACCGCAATCTTTACTGGCCCTCCTATCTGTTGCGCCGCGGCAATCGTCTCCCAGGTTACCGGTCTGAGTGTCGCCGCGCATTGTTCCGCAATGACAAGAATCATGCGAACCACTCCGCACATAGAATCGGAATTTGAGCAACGAACTCTCGAACAACACAATTGGTCGTAGTTGATGTTGTAACCATCACAGAACTCTTGCCTCTTGCCGCAAGAGGCTCACGAGTTTCTGAGCTGCCTCGGCTGGAGACCCTTCGACAAACTGCGTCTGTTTGGTCTTCTCCGGCACGTAGAGCTTAAGTATTCGGTGCCTGGACACCACGACACCACTGTCCGGCGTGAACTTGCGGACATCCTTCCTTTTGGCTGCCATGATCCCTTTCAGAGTGGCATAACGAAGCTGATTGATCCCACTCTGGATCGTCAGAAGTGCAGGCCTTGGCATCACAACCCACTGAAACCATCCACTCTCGAGCTCTCGCTTGACCCTGAACTGGGTTCCCTCGATGGCCACCTCCATGATGATCGTCGAGTGTGGGAGGCCTAGTAGCTCGGCCAACACCACCCCGGTCTGTCCAAATCCTTGATCATCCGACTGTAGCCCCGTCAAGACGAGATCAAATGCTTCGGATCGCATTGCCGCAGCAAGTGCCGTCGCCACGGTCCACGCATCAGCCACCGCCAATTCATCACTCTCTACCAGAATCGCACGATCGGCGCCACGTGCCAGAGCCTCACGAATCACCTGGCCGACGCGTGCGGGTCCGGCTGAGCAGACGATCACCTCGCCACCATGTTTTTCCTTCAACCGCAATGCTTCCTCAAGTGCATACGCATCCGGTTCGTTCATCTCGAAACTGGCATCGCGATCGTGAATCCACTTCTCCCGTTCGTCCACACGTAGCGGCCAGTCGCGCGTGACGACTTGCTTGATACAAACAGCTATCTTCATGAGTTCCTAAAGGAAAACGAAATCGACCGACACCTGTGTCAGCCTTCGTATCGCTTGAAGAGCAGGCTGGCGTTTGTGCCACCGAAACCGAACGAATTCGACAACGCGTAGGAAATAGAGGCGGTTCGTTTCTGATTAGGTACGTAGTCGAGGTCGCACTCAGGGTCCGGGTTATCAAGATTAACTGTCGGTGGGATCATCTGGTCGCGTACGGCGCGTGCTGTGATACCAGCCTCAAGGCCGCCAGCCGCACCGAGAAGATGTCCCGTCATCGATTTCGTCGAGGAAATCGCTACCTTCGACGCGTGATCCCCAAAGCATCTCTTGATGGCTGCTGTTTCGATCTTATCGTTATACGGCGTCGACGTACCATGCGCGTTGACGTAGTCGATCGCGGACGGATCGATCTTCGCCTGTTTGATGGCCGCTTCCATCACCCTCACCGCACCGTCACCATCCTCTGCTGGAGCCGTCATGTGAAACGCGTCAGAGGACATGCCATAACCGACGAGCTCTGCGTAGATTGACGCACCTCGGTCGCGTGCGCGGTCGAGTTCCTCGAGTACAACAACACCAGCCCCTTCCCCAATGATGAACCCATCTCGCTCATAATCGAACGGACGGCATGCCTGTTCAGGTTTGTCGTTCCGCGTCGAGAGCGCACGCATCGCGGCAAATCCGCCGACACCCATCGGGGTAATCGCAGCCTCGGACCCTCCGGCAATCATCGCGTCAGCAGCACCACGCCTCACGATTTCGAAAGCGTCACCCACTGCGTGAGCCCCTGCCGAGCAGGCCGTACATACGGCCGAGTTTGGGCCACTGGCACCAAGGCGGATCGACACTTGCCCAGCAGCGAGATTGATAATGGCTGAGGGAATGAAAAATGGTGAGATCTTGCGTGGCCCGCCATTCAGAAGCGCGCGATGCTCCCGTTCGATCGTGGCGAAACCGCCGATGCCAGAAGCAATGTAGACACCAACCCGCGGACCGAGCGCATGACCCGTTTTCAAGCCGGCATCGCGCACCGCGAATTCAGAAGCCGCGATAGCGAACTGGATGAAGACGTCCATCTTCTTGACGTCTTTCTTGTCGACGAATTGAAGAGGGTCGAACCCCTTGACCTCACCTGCGATACGGGCTGTGAACTCAGACGCATCGAAGTGTGTAATCGGACCGATGCCGCTCCGGCCTGCGCACAGCGCATTCCAGGTCTCCTCGGTGCCAATCCCAACGGACGACACGAGGCCGATGCCGGTCACGACGACACGCCTCTGCAACGCCTAACTCCTGAATACTTCGTGTCGAGCGCCTATTTCTTGCTCTTGGCGTGTGACGCGATGTACTCGACCGCTTCCTTTACACGGGTGATCTTCTCCGCATCTTCGTCTGGGATCTCGAGGCCGAACTCCTCCTCGAACGCCATGACCAGTTCGACGGTATCGAGCGAGTCGGCGCCAAGATCGTCGACGAACGATGCATCAGACGTGACCTCTTCTTCATCCACGCCCAGCTGCTCAACAATGATGCCCTTAACTTTGTCAGCGACGGCCATTCACCAGCCTCCTACATGTAAATCCCACCGTTTACCCCCAAAACCTGCCCTGTAATATACGCTGCTTCATCCGATGCAAGAAAGCATACCGCCGACGCAACATCCTCGGGTAGACCGAACCGTCCCACGGGTATCTGGGCCAGCAGTGTATCTCGAACATGTTCGTCGAGCGTGGCGGTCATGTCAGTTTCGATCATACCTGGCGCAACGACATTGACAGTAATGCATCGCGATGCCACTTCACGTGCCAATGTTTTGCTAAACCCGATGAGACCCGCCTTTGACGCTGCGTAGTTTGCCTGACCAGGATTACCCGACTGTCCGGCAACCGAGCTGATATTGATGATACGACCAGACCGCTGCTTGAGCATCTGACGCATTACCGCCTGACAGCAGGCAAATGCACCAGTAAGGTTCGTCGCCAGCACGGAGTCCCAGTCATCAGGTTTCATCCGCATCATAAGTCGGTCACGCACGATCCCGGCGTTATTAACTAACACATCCACACGCCCGAAGCGATCAAGAGCCACACCCACGGCGCGGGTCACACTCTCAGTTTCCGTCACATCCAGGGTCACCCACTCGGCGGTCCCACCCGCCGCGACCACCTCGCGCACTACACCTTCGGCGTGTCGATCACGTGCACCTGCGAGCACGACCGCACCTGACGCTGCCAGGCTGAGTGTGATCGCGCGCCCGATTCCGCGCGACGCACCAGTCACGAATGCTACCCGACCGGAAAGATTAATCATCTGTCATCGAGCTACCGAATCGGAGAACTTTTTTTCAGGTGCTCCCAGCAAAATCTCGGCCGCAACGAAGCTGTCTGGATCTTCCACGTTCACGACACGAGCCGCGCGATCGATCTTTCTGATCATTCCACTAAGCACCTTACCAGGACCGACCTCCACATACGTGTTGACACCCTCAGAACCGAGACGGCGAATAACATCCTCCCACCGCACCGGAGCACTGACTTGTCGCACAAGCGCATCAATCGCCGACCGGACATCCCGCTTCAGTTCTGCATCGACATTTGCAACGACCGGAACAAGAGGATCAGAAGCTACGATCGCCCGTAATTCGGATTCGAGGCGCGTCTCAGCTGGCTTCATGAGCGAACAGTGAAAAGGGGCACTAACCGAGAGCGGGAGTATACGTCTAGCTCCCAGTTCTTTGGCACGCACCCCGGCCCGTTCAACGGCTGCGCGCGTACCAGCAATGGCGATCTGCTCCGGCGCATTGAGATTCGCCGCACTCACCACCTCACCTTCCGACGCTTCATCGCATGCCTGGCGAACATTGTCGGCGTCTAGGCCGAGAACGACGGCCATCGCTCCGATGCCAACCGGGACGGCCTCCTGCATAAAACGGCCTCGTCGACGCACGATACGCAGGGCGTCGGCGAACGCGAGCGTCCCGGCCGCCACGTGTGCTGAGTACTCGCCGAGGCTGTGACCGGCTACGAAGGACGGCGTATGTCCCCGTGAAGCAAGTAACCGATGAGTGGCCACGCTCATGGTGAGTACAGCAGGCTGTGTGTTCTCGGTTAACGTGAGGCGATCCTCTGGTCCTTCAAAGCAGAGCCGGCTCAGTGGTTCACCCAATGCGTCGTCAGCCTGCTCGAACGTGTCTCGGCACACAGAAAACGCGTCGGCCAAAGCCTTCCCCATACCTACGCGCTGCGACCCCTGACCAGGAAACACAAAAGCAATCATCACATACCGCGTCCAACCTTAGTCGCCAAATCTTCACTAGCAAACCGATAGGCCAACGCGACCGCGTTGCGAACCGCCTTAACAGATGTTGCGTGGCGCGTAATCTCCACCTGCCGCGTCAACGGCGATACGCATCGTCGTCAGATCTTAGCCAGGACCGATTCGGACGAGACGCGACGTAAGTAGAGCTCACATTTCCTTGGCGGGCTTAACTTGACGGTCTTTGTAGTAACCGCAGTGCGGGCACACCTTGTGCGGGAGCTTGGGTTCGTGGCACTGCGGACACTCACCAATCCCGACCTGGCGGAGTGCATGATGTGCCCGCCGCTTAGCCGTGCGCGCCTTGGAGTGGCGCCGTTTCGGATTCGCCATCTCGTTCAGCCCTTTCGCGGGTATGTCATCCGCGAGCCACTTGGTAACAACGCTCTCAGCCCTTCGAGTCGTGGATCGTCCCAGCTAGTCTCACAGTCGCAGCTGTCAACGTTCAGGCTGATGCCACACACTGGACACAGGCCACAGCAGTCGTTACGACACAGCGGCTTCATCGGTGCTACCAGTTGAAGCTGCTCGCGTACAAGTTGTCCCAGATCGATCTGAGCCTCTCGGTAGAATGCTGACGAGAGATCGTCGTCCGAAACCACGAACTCGCCTTCCCCACTGTTTACCCGATACGGTAGATACATCAAGTCGATGTCCAGGTCGATCCCCACCTTATACGGTTCCAAACACCGGCCACAAGAGAACTGCACGGTGGTACGCAAAAAACCACACAAACTGTATTTTTCGCCGTCCTGCCGAACCGCGAACGAAAGTGCTACACAGTCGGCAACGGCGTATTCGTCACCAGTTTCAATCGGGAACGCCGTCGCAGCATAAGACCGCTCGATACGGTTTTCAGAGCCGCGTAACTCCCGTAAATCCAAAAGCATCGACGCATCTCATCAAGCTCAATCAACCCTAAATTATAGCACGCGTGGGCCGGACTCCCCCCCAAGGATGGGGGATAAACAACTCCTCAAAGAGGCTGATCGCAAACCGATCAGTCATGCCGGCAAGAAAATCTCGTGCCGCGACGTCCAGTCCGTCACGTTCGAGTGTAGCGTGGTCAAGAAAGTGTTCCGGTTTTTCCCGGACCTTCTCCCAAAGGCCGTTGAGAATTCCGTGCGCCTTCTTAAACTCCGCAGTCGCCACGTCATTCTCGTAGACTGCCTCGAACAGAAACGCACGAAGATCAAGCGTAGCCTGCAGCACGTCCGCACCCATATCGATCTCTGGTACGTCTCCCTTAGCCAGTGTCTGTTCGACGACGTCCGACACCATGCGCCCGATGCGCACGGACGACGTTGAACCAAGGATAGTAACCGCTTGGGTTGGCAAAGCGTCTGGTTGCAGAATACCAGCGCGCACAGCATCATCGATGTCATGATTCACATATGCGATGATATCCGCCACCCGCGCAACCTGCCCCTCGACGGTAGCGGCGCGGTGAGCGGCATCGGCACCGACCGGGGCACCTTTCTTACCTTTCGAGTGTTTCGCGATGCCGTCTCGCACTTCCCAGCTAAGATTCAGGCCACGGCCATCCTCTTCCAGTACGTCGACGATTCGAAGACTCTGCTCGTAATGGTTGAAGCCATTCGGGATGAGCCCCTGCAGCACTCGTTCACCGGCATGACCGAACGGAGGGTGCCCGAGGTCGTGACCGAGCGCAATCGCTTCTGTTAGCTCCTCATTGAGACGAAGTACTTTCGCAATGGTACGCGCGATCTGCGAGACCTCAAGCGTGTGCGTGAGACGGGTTCGGTAATGGTCCCCTGTCGGGGCCAAAAAGACTTGTGTCTTGTGCTTGAGTCGACGGAATGCCTTTGAATGCACAATTCTGTCACGGTCACGCTGGAATGCTGGACGAATTGGATCCTCCGACTCCAAGCGCAACCGACCCAGGCTCTCGGTGCTCTTCGCGGCCCATGGAGCCAGACCGTCACGCTCCCTGTCCTCGAGCTGCCCGCGAATCGAACCGTTTCTTTCTGTCCTCGTCATCGTTACATTCCAAGATGCAATACCATCATGCAAGCCGTACTCGGCTCCAGCGTACCAACGTTGCCATGTTCGTCGGAATCTCTGGAAGCAACCGGAAACCAGCGCCGGCGGTTACGCCCACAACGGTCCGATAGGACAGGTTAGCAAACGGTGGCACCAGCCGTTCAATCAGGACGAAGCGTCGGTCGGCATCCTACTACCGGATGGACAAATCGAGATAATCGCGTGCTTAAAGAGCATCAGGTCAACACCGTCGTGCTCGACAAGGACAGAGAACCGATCAAAGCTCTTGATTCGACCATCGACTTCGGTACCGTCCATCAGTCGTATGGACACAGGTAGACGTTCGCGTCTAGCCCCATTCAGAAAGACATCCTGGAGGTTAGGCGTACCCGCTGTCTGCACGTCGCCGCGTATGGACATTAGTGTAGGTCACCTCCGTCGAGCTCGTCGAGCGCGCACACGACCGACGCTAACGCGTCGGGATGTTCACCCGGTAGACAGATCCATCGTAGGTTAGGCTCTTTGCGGAACCAGATCAACTGGCGGCGTGCATAACGGCGATTCTCCCTCACAATCAAATCCCGTGTCTCCTGCTCACCGCGCACGCCCTTGAGATACTCCAGCGCCTGTCTGTAGACCAACCCACTAAACGGGTGTGCGTCCTCGGGAACGCCGCGCTCAAGCGCCCATCGAATTTCATTTAGAAGACCGTGCTCGAACTGACGTGCGACACGGTTCGCGACGCGCCTAGCCGTTTGAGCAGGCGTGATCCGAAGACCAAAAGACACGATCTCGTATTCAGCGATCGGTGAACGCGTCTCGGCAAAGTGCTGAGTCAGCGGACGACCTGTGAGATAGTAAACCTCAAGTGCGCGTACAAGACGCTTCTCATCACGCGCTTGAATACGCACCGCCGATTCAGGGTCGACGCGTGCTACCATGCGATGCAGATAAGAAACCCCCCGGCAACGCGCGATACGGGTTAGGCGCGCACGCATCACGTCGTCTCGCCCTGGACCGGGAAACAGCCCACGCACTAACGCTCGATAGTAGAGGCCGGAGCCACCAACAAGGATCGGCAGTCGGCGCCGGCGAGCGATCCTTTGAATGACCTCTGCGGCCTCGCGCGCGTAACGGGCCGCTGAATAGCTCTCGGTCGGATCCGCAACATCTATCAGGTGGTGTGGAATGTCGCAACGCAGCTGTGGTGGGACCTTATCGGTACCAATATCGAAGCCCCTATAGACCGCAGTAGAATCACAACTAACGATCTCACCGCCGAGACGTTTAGCCAAAGCAAGGCCGAGTACACTCTTGCCAGTAGCTGTGGGTCCGACAATGGCAACGAGCCTCGGCAGTGAACGAGTCATATTAGACCGGCCCACTGAAGCAGCACAAAAACCACCACGATCATCAAGGGAACGAACCATCTAATTTGGTAAGACTGTGTGTGGGAGAACACGGTAGACACCAGCGGCCCAGTCAAGCCCGCGTACGAGAGGGCCATTCCGTTATTGCAAAGGTGGCACCTCGTTAAAGTAGAACGTGACAGTGAAGAAGGCCTGGTCGTCTGGGTAATCGGGCGGCAGGGGGGTTGTGGGATTCGACGACCTGAGTGCGTTGTACGCGGAATTCGTAAAACCTCCGACCGTCGATGGTTGCACGACGGTGAGGTCGGTCAGCGTCCCGTCTCGGTGAACAAAGAAGGTCAACACAACGTTCCCGTTCATGGTCAGCATTGCATACGGTACGAACCAGTTGCGTCGGATCTGCGCCACAAACCTACGAATCCACGGTCCGAATTCGACGCCCTTCGAATCAAATTGGATCGAAGGACCATACCGACCGGTGTCACCGCTGAGATTACCAAAGGTCTCCCGATGCACATAACGCTCAAGGTTTTGCATCGCGCTTCCCAGCAACCCGTCGGCCGGAAGTTCGATGCGCGGACCAGGTGGGTCCGGAACCTCGGAACCGACACCTGGCACCGGGAGCGACCCGTCGGTCAACGCTGAGACATCGGAGCCGTCAAGTTCAAGCGTGTCAATCGTTTCGTCTTCGCTCTCCGATGAATCCGATAGCTCAGCGTCGGTCTCTTCAATTAATTCAACCAACTGATCCTCGATCACGTCTGCAGAATCGAATGAATCCGCGTCCGTAAGGAGGCCAAACTGGTCGGTGTCAGCGAAACCGTCTCTCGGGTCATCAGACTCGACGAGCTCGGCGGAATTGCCCTCGGCGTTCGGTAGGCGGTTAAGTGGATCGTCAGTACGCAGCGGCGACTGCGCTACGCGATCGCGATCCGAGAACGGTGCGGTAGGTCGTGGCGGCTCAATCGCGTCGAGGTCGACCCGCGGTTCGATAAACACGAATTGCCGGTCGTTCTGAGGGACCTGCTGCATCACCGGCGCCTGCAGCTCGGCGAGCGCTGCCAGGCGCTCTGCTCGACGTTCTGCAGCATCGCGGACGAACTCCAACTGCGGCAGGACCAACATCACCGCAATAACCAATGCGTGTGCGAAAACCGACAGCAGTACCTGTTCCCGCCACGACATCGCCGAATCCATTGTCGGCGTCTCGAAGTGACGGCCCTCAAAATCGAAATACATGAGGTCTTTTAATTATATCAACGGTGGTTACGATCTACGGGCTTCGTACAAATAGACAACCCCAAACTGTAAACGGACAATGCGAATATCAGTGAAGTGAGCCTGGCGTAGTAGGTCGCAAAAATCGACACCTTCGCGGAACGCACTGACCGACGCAGGGAGATACGTATAGGCGCTCTGGTGACCAGACACGACCCGGCCGACCCACGGCAGGATTCGTTGAAAGTACCAACCGTAGAGCGACCGTAGCACCGGTGCCTGAGGTGAGCCAAACTCAAGGATGGCGATGCGACCACCCGGTCGTACGACGCGGCGCAGTTCGTCCAGAGCTTGGCTCGGCTCCGCAACGTTGCGAATCCCGAACGCGATGGTGGCTGCGTCAACTGACCCGTCGGACAGCGGCACCTCTGTAGCATCCCCACGGACGAAGCGAACACGTCGTGTCAGCCCCTGCTGACGGAGTTTCGCTTGTCCTTTACGTAACATCTCCGTGGCGAAATCAATCCCGATGACCTGTGCCGCACCGCTCCGTCCGCGCGTGACCGCGGCTGCCAGGTCACCAGTTCCGGTACACATGTCGAGTACCATTTCACTTCCGGTCAACCTAAGTGACCTGACCGCACGGGTGCGCCATTGCCGATCGAATCCTAAACTCAAGACATGATTTAAAAGGTCGTACCGCGCCGCGATCGCGTCGAACATCCCAGCGATCTGGTCTGGCGCCTTGTCGAGCGGAAGCCTTAAGGAAGTCAACCGGTCCACACCGGGTAGAGATCGTGTTCAATTCTAAGACAAGACAGAATCTTGCCAGCCATGAAATCAGCGAGGTCGTCGAGTGTACGCGGTTGCTGATAAAAAGCAGGCATCGCAGGTAGCACGTGTGCTCCCGCCTCGGCACACAGCACCAAGTTCCGTAACTGTGGCAGACTCATCGGAGTCTCACGAGGCACGATAATAAGATGACGCTTCTCCTTTAACACGACATCAGCGGCCCGCTCAATAAGATTTCGAGAAAGTCCGTGGGCAATACCCGCGAGTGTCTTCATAGAACAAGGCACGATTACCATCGCCTCACAGGGGTAGCTCCCACTGGCGAGCGACGCCCCAACATCCTTGTTACTATGACTGATCAGCTCGCCATTCTTCACCGCGGCACCATAGCGACTGACCAAATATGCATCGAGACGGTCGATAGACGCGTCGGGCCCAATCTCCTCCCTGAGTAGCCGGCGTCCCAGATCAGAGACAACGAGCTCCACACGGAAGCCGGCAGCACGCAGCGCTGCGATAGTCCGCACCGCATAGATGGCTCCACTCGCCCCCGTCACCCCGACCGCTACCGCGCGCGGGAACTTATCTGACATATAGAGCCACCGCAGTCATCATGAGATAGAAAATTCCGACGTAGCCGTTCAAGTCAAACGCCTGCTTAACACGTGACAAATCATCGGCACGGACAAGGGACTGCTCGTACGCCAACAACAGTGCCACACCTGTGACTCCGACCAAATACACGGGGCCCAATGAAGTGACGAGCGCCAGTGCCGCCAGCGCGCAGACCGTCACAACGTGAAAGACGCGCGACAGAAGCAGCGAACGTGCCACACCGAAGCGCGCCGGTATCGAACGCAAACGCTGCGCGCGATCGAACGCTAGGTCTTCACAGGCATATAAGATATCGAATCCCGCGACCCACGCACCAGTCGCAAGACCCAACAGCCACGGCTGATACCCCCCGCGCGCACCAGTCGCGAGCCACCCACCTATCGGTGCCACCGCAAGCGCCAACCCAAGGAACAATTGGGTATAAGTCGTGTAACGTTTGGCCAATGAATACCAGAACACGATGGCCAACGCCAGAGGCGACAGCGCGAAGCAGAGCGTTCCGAGTGGATACGTAACAGCAATAAACAACGTCGAGCTGACTACAACGAGCGTAATGGCCTCGCTACGAGAGACGCGGCCACTCGGCAGCTCTCGTCCGGCCGTCCGTCGGTTCAATGCATCGTAGCGAACGTCAACAAGCCGATTGAACCCCATGGCTGCCGTGCGCGCCGTCACCATCGCGGCAACGATCCAACTGACACGTACCCACGTGACCGAGACGACCTCGGTGGCGAGCAACGCACCGGTCAGTGCAAACGGCAGAGCGAACACCGTGTGGCTAAACCGGATGAAGGACCCGTATGTGCGGATGCGCCTCAACATTTTTGTTGAAAAAAAGGGGGCGTTGGGCCTCAATCCTCCAAATCGTCGAACCAGGTAATCTGAACCGGCTCAATCCCGCTGACAAGATATTCTTCCACATCATCAACCGGCCCAGGAAGTGTGACGGCAATCAACACAGCACGCCGGAACGGCTCGATCGCCCCCAGTTCACTGCCAAAACCGAGCGCCATCGCACCCGACCGCGTCGCGCTCTCGAGAAGGACTTTTGCAGGAATATCCGGTGCGAGTCGACGTAGCTCAGATAGCTCCGCAAACAGGTTGAGATCCGGCACACTCGCGAGGCTATCAGTGCCAACCGCGATCCGAACACCTGAGGCATAAAAATCAGCTACGGGCGGCACACCGGCGCCGGTCCACTGATTACTCCGTGGACAGGTCACCAACGTCACCCCCGCCGACGCCATACAGTTTAGTTCTGACCGGGTCAGATGGACCCCGTGTACCACCAAAGTGCTGCTGACGAGCCATCCCAATTGGTCAAGATACTCTACTGGGCCGGTGCCTGGTGGACTCCAATCAGGAGCCCAGCGCCCACGCTCCTCAAGGATCGCTCGCCAGTCACCCGCCCCCGTCTCAAGAAACTCTATTTCCTCCCGTGATTCGGCCAGGTGTACAGACATTGGCAGAAGGGCTCCAGAGCTAGCTTCAACCACGGCTCGGCTCACAGCCCGGAACAAACTGGGTGCAACAGAATAGGGGGCGTGGGCCGCCAGGGCGAGACGTATCCTCGTTCCGGAGCGTCGTTCGACGTCCGCCCATAGCTGTGCAACCATCGCCTGCGCCTCGTCGCACGTGGCGTTGAAGCCGAGGACTTCCCGGAAAACCACCGCCTCAAGAGAGCTCGCTGCAAGAGGGTCCATCGAAGCCGACGTGTTCGCGATATCACCGACCAAAACCGTGCCGGCACGCCGTAGCTCAGCCACCGCCTCACGCACCGTGTCCTCATCGCGTAACGGACGCTCCGCAGCCTGACCGGCCATCATTTGCCGGGCCCAGGAAGGCATCGTCGCCGCAGGCGGTACGGCACCGCGAAAGCGGGAGAGCTCAAGATGAGTATGCGCGTTAACCAACCCGGGCAAAACGACCGTCGACGGGAGTTGAACCTCTCGAATACCCGTTGCAGGACGTGCTTGCGTCGAGCCACCTCCAACTCCAGTGATCATGCCACCATCGACCTCGACCCAGCCATGCCGGATGGGGGCGCTCGTGATGGGCACGACCCAGGCAGCGTGGTAACGGGTCTTTTCCCCGCGAATCATTTTCCCGTCTGGCGACGCTTCCCGTACAGGCTCCGAGCCGGATACCGAGTGAGCTCTGGAGGTGCGCTCGTATCACCATCCACGCGAGCAACTGCGAGCTCAAGCATACGAGGGACATTGCGTTCACGGAAGATCGGATCACCAAGAATGTCGTAATGCATGTTGCGGCGTTTGGAAACAAATCCGGCGTCTTCGATGTTCTGGACGATCTCGACTTCGTCCATGCAGTAGCTCGCGCCGGCGGCGCGCACCACGTTTTCCTCGATCATCACGCTCCCCATATCGTTGGCACCGTAAGCAAGACTGAGCTGTCCAACCTTGCCGCCCTGTGTCACCCACGAGGCCTGTAAGTTGTCAACGTTGTCCAGGACGAGACGCGCCACCGCCAGCGTACGCAGATAGTCAACACCTGTTGCCTCAGCACCTCCGAGCTCGGTATGTGGTGGCTGATAGCTCCAAGTGATGAATGCCGTGAAACCTCCCGTCTCATCCTGTAACTCTCGTAGGCGTAACAGGTGCTCAATGCGCTCGCCTGGACGCTCCACGCTTCCGTACATCATCGTTGCCGTGGTCCGCAAACCGGCCCGGTGAGCTACACGCATCACGTCGAGCCACTCCGATGCGGTTGCCTTGCTGTAGCAGTTGAGTGCGATGCGAACACGGTCGACGAGAATTTCCGCCCCACCGCCAGGGACACTGTCAAGTCCGGCAGCAATCAACCGGTCTACAACCATTGACACTGGCAACTGGGACAGGCGTGAAAGGTGAATGATCTCTGGTGGCGACAACGCGTGCAGCTTAAACGTCGGATATCGCTGCTTGATCGCACAAAATAGATCTTCGTACCAGCCAAGGGGCAGGTCTGGATTATGCCCACCCTGCAACAACAGTTGCACGCCGCCAACGTCGACAGTCTCATCGATCTTTGCAAAGATCTCATCAAAACCCAACACGTAGCCTTCCTCAGATCCCACCGGACGGTAGAACGCACAGAAGTTGCAACGTGCCACGCAGACGTTCGTGTAGTTGACGTTACGATCGATAATGTACGTTACGACACGGTCAGGATGTCGGACGGCACGCACGTGATCCGCTAACTGTCCGAGCCGGTGGGTTGGTGCGCGAGTGTACAGATCAAGTGCCTCATCGGCGTTCAGTCGATCGCCGTCGAGCACTTTGCGCGTAGCGCGTTCGACGCTGTCGGAGATCATCGCCCGTAGAACCGCAGGCTCCCAGCAGTCTGGACGATACCGAGATCGAGTGCTTCGCTGAAGAACCTTTTGAGCCCAGCACGCTCACGCTCCGCGAGCGTGAACTGGACGTTCTCATGAAGGTACGTGCGCGCAATATCTGCCTGATCCTCATCGCTAGGGCCGTACTCAGCTGCGACTACGTCAACTGCTGCAACACCCGCGTCCCTTGCGGCCGTTAGCGCCTCGATGTGCCCGGT